>Ga0114951_10000310_pt1 | contig 70202 bp, 68 predicted proteins | sample AM7aDNAmetaG_FD_88677 | JGI IMG/M metagenome (GOLD analysis project Ga0114951, IMG submission 88677) | Freshwater microbial communities from Finland to study Microbial Dark Matter (Phase II) - AM7a DNA metaG | ecosystem: Environmental > Aquatic > Freshwater > Lake | place: Finland: Lake Alinen...
AGAAGATCGACGCGCTGCTCGGCAAGTAAGCGCGCCCGGCAGAGCCGCGTGAGGCCGGCGAGGGGCGGGGGCGCAGGTGCGCCCCCGCCCCTCGCGCGTGCGGCCCTCGCCGGCCGCACGCGGCTGTCACCCGCCAGCGGCGAGTCCTCGCCGGCGGAAGCCGCCGGAGCCGCCGAAGCAGCCGCGGCGGGGTAGTGCTGCGAGGAAATAGAAGGATCGGGCCAATCCCCGTCTTCCCCTTTCGCACTACCCCGCGCGGGAGTCGCCGGGCAACGAGACGCGGGCCATTGTCCCCTCGGGGGATGACGATGAACGAGTGGGACAACAGGGCCGCGTATTACCGCGCGAGCCCAACGCACGCCGAGGGCGACGACCTCGATCAGGTCGTCGCCTGGTGCGAGCCCGGGCCGGGCGTGACGGCGCTGGACGTGGCCAGCGGAGGTGGCCACGTGACGCGCCGCCTCCGTGAGCTGGGCTGCGTTGTCACGAGCTGCGACCTGGCCGCCGGGATGCAGCCAGACGTCGTCTGTCAGGCCGAGGGGCTGGCGTTTGCGGACACCTCGTTCGAGGTCGTGGTTTGCCGTCTCGCCGTGCACCACTTCCGCGATCCGGCGCAGGCGGTCCGCGAGATGGCGCGCGTGAGTCGTCGCCTCGTGGTCATCGAGGACACGCTCCTCCTTGACGAACGCGTACAAGAGGCCGAACGCCTACGCGACTCAACCCACGTGAGTCACTACAGCCGCGAGGAGCTGCTGCGCATGCTTGCCGAGGCCGGCTTGCGCCCTCTGGCCGAGGCGGAGCTCGCCAAGCGGCACGAGATGGACGACTGGCTCTCAGCGACTGGTTGCGCCGGCGACACTGCCGCGACGGTGCGCCGTCTACTGGCCCACGTCAGCTCGCCCGACGAGCGGAGCTGGACCGACACGAAGATCGTCCTGAAGGCGGAGAAGACAGAGCGGCGCTAGATGTTGAGCCGCACGCCGTCCACGTAGCTCAGGCTGCGGCCGGCGCGCTCGATGTTGGGGTAGTTCTCGCGCGCCATGATGAGGCGCTCGAGACCGAAGCCCAGGCCCACCCAGGGCTCGACGATGCCCCAGTTTCCGTCCAGGGGGTTGGGGCCGCAGCCGGCCGAGCAGACTTCCGCGCCCTTGACCTCGACATCGACCATCTCGCCGTAGACCTCCGACTCCGTGCGGACCAGGGCGTACTCCTCGATGCCGGTGGCGTCCATGACGAGCGCGGCGAGCTCTTCGAGCCGCGCTCGGCACTGCTCCGCCGGCCGCCCCAGCTCCACGAGGTTCAGCATCGTGAACTCGTTGAGGTGGCTGGCGCCTTTGCTGTCACGGCGGAAGCAGGGCCCGACCTCGAAGATCCCGAAGGGCCTACTCCAGATGCGCCCCAGCCGGCGCAGCAGCGTGTAGAGGTTGGGGGCCAGCATGGGGCGCAGGCAGCGGCCGTCATCGAGCCAGAAGACCTGCTCGCGGAGCGGGTGGGCGTGCCCGATGCCCATCTTGGCGAGCGCGTCTGTCGTGATGATGACCGGCGTGACGACCTCGACGAAGCCGGCGCCGCCGAGGGCCGTGCGCAGGCAGGTCTCGAGCTCCACGAGCAGCGGCGCGCGGCCGTCGGCGCGCGACTCCTGCAGGCGGCGCCGGCCGTCGCGCACGAAGCCGTCTTCGTGCTGCTTGAACGCCGCGTCGCGGGTCGTGGCATCGGCGTAGACTGCATCCAGCGTCAGCGGGTCGGCGCCGAGCTCGCGCAGGCGCTGCGCCTGCGTCGCGGTAAGGCGCACGCGGAGTGCCTCGGCTTCGTCCGCGCTCATCGGGAGCCGCTCTCCAGGGGCGCGCGAGCCAGATAGTCCGAGAGACCGCCGACCAGAGCCTGGGCCAGCGTCTCGACGTGGTCGGGGCGCGCCGCCAGGCGCTCTTCGGCCGGGTTGCTGAGAAACAGAGGCTCGACCTGGACGGCGATGGCGCGCGTCTCGCGCAGCACGCCGTAGTTGCGTCCGAAGCTGCCGAGGCACGCGGTGCCGGCCCTCCCGAGGCGCGCGCCCATATACTCGGCCAGAAGGCGGCCGTGTTCGGAGTAGTAGTGGCTGCGCTGGAAGTAGTAGCAGGCGCCGCCGCGCGCCAGCGGCGCTTCGTTCGCGTTGGCGTGCAGCGACACGAAGTAGCCGGCGCCGGCGTCGTTGGCGACGGCGGCGCGCGCGTAGAGCGGCACGGCCTCGTCGCGCTCCCGCGTGAGTCGCACGCGGCAACCTTCGGCGCGCAGGAGCTGGGCCAGCCTCAGGCCGAGCGTCAGCGTGAAGTCCTTTTCGGTGAGGCCCCCCGCGGCTACGCAACCTGAGTCGGGGCCTCCGTGTCCGGGATCCACGACCACGGCTTGCCCCGTGAGGCTGCGGGCCTGCACGTAGCCGCCGTCGCGTTCCGGTATCTTCTTGCCTTCTCGGCCCGTCTCCGCCTTGCGCAGGGCCGTGAACTTGACGATGGTGCTCTCACCGACGATGCCGTCGACGGGGAGGCCGGCGTTGCGCTGGAAGTCGAGGACGGCGTGCTCCACATCGTCGTCGTGGACGCCGCGCTCGGCGCCGGCGTTGAAGCCCATCAGGTTGAGCTGTACCTGGAGGGCCAGCACGTCGTCGCCGCGAAACGGCGGCTCGCGGAGGTAGAGCAGGCGGTCTCCGAGGGCATACCCCGCTTCCACCAGCTCGCGCCAGGTGTTGGCGCCCACGAGGCCGTCGACCAGCATGCCGCGCTGCTGCTGGAAGGCGCGCACGGCGTATTCCGTGTTGGGGCCGAAGAAGCCGTCGACGCCCTCAGTGCCCAGCTCGAACCCTTGCCCGCGCAGGCGGGTCTGGACATCGAGGACTTCTTTGCCGCGGTCGCCGCGGGAGAGGTCGCGCACCGGTGTCAGATCCCCATGCCCGAGCGCACGCCGCTGACGATGAGGATGAGGATCGCCACGCCGACGACGATCCGGTAGATCACGAAGAGGTTGAAGTTGTTCCGCTTCAGGTAGGCGAGCACGAACCAGATGGCGGCGAAGCCGCTGACGGCCGCCGAGGCGATGCCCACCGCGAACGGCGTGGTGGTGCCCGCCGGGAGGCCGCTTCTGGCGATCTCGAGGGCCTTGTACGCGGCGGCGCCGCCGATCACCGGGATGCTCAGCAGGAAGGAGTACCGCGCCGCCGACTCGCGGTCCAGGCGAAGGGCCATGCCGGTCATCATGGTGATGCCCGAACGCGACACGCCGGGACAGAGGGCGAACGCCTGCGCGATGCCGACGAGGATGGCGTCGCTCCACGTGAGCGCCTCCAGATCGCGGTCCAGCCGGGCGAGGTGGTCGACGGCGTACATGATCAGGGCGAAGACGATCATCATGATGGCGATGATCCACGGCTTGCCGAGCCGCTCCTCGACGAAGCTCTCGAGAGCAACGCCGAGAATAGCGGCGGGGATCGTGCTGACCACGAGGAGCCAGGCCAGGCGTGCCTCCGGCTCCGCAAGGCTGCGCCTGGACATGCTGCGCACCCAGGCGCTGAGCAGCCGTCCGATCTCGCGCCAGAAGTAGACGACGACGGCGGCGAACGTGCCCAGATGCAGCGCCACATCGAAGGTCTTGTTGAGGTCCGGGTTGTCGAGGAGGAAGTGCCAGTTGAACAACCAGGGGATAATGATCAGATGCCCGGAGCTCGAGATCGGCAGGAACTCCGTGAGCCCCTGGACGATGCCGAGGATAATGGCCTGCACTATGGTCAAGAGGACTCCTTCGCTCGCCGGGGGCGCGTCGCCGCGCCGGGAGAGGCGGCGCTGCTCTTGAGTTTAGCGCACGGTATACCCGTGCAGACACCGTAGTCGATCGCGGGCGCCGCCCGCCGAGGGAAGAGAGGGACGGCATGGCAACGAGCGCACCCGTGGTTGTGAGCTGGAAGAAAGAGGGGCTGCTGCTCGAGGGCATCACGGCTCACGGACGCCTGGACATGGCGTCCGGGCTGGACGAGCCCGGGCAGGGGGCGACGCCGATGGAGCTGCTGGCCGTCGCCCTGGCCGGATGCACGAGCATGGACGTCATCTCGATCCTGCAGAAGATGCGCCAGCCGCTCGAGGGTCTGCGCGTCGAGGTCCACGGCGAGAAAGCCGACGAGCACCCCAAGCGCTTCGTCTCGCTCGAAATCGTCTACTACCTCAACGGCGCGCTGGACGAGAAGAAGGTGCAGCGTGCCATCGAGCTGTCCGAGACGAAGTTCTGCTCGGTGGAGGCCACGTTGAGGCCTGCCGTGAGCATCTCCTCGCGCTACGTTCTCGAGGCCTGATCAGGAACCGCGCCCTAGCCTTTCGCCGGCGGCCGAGCCTGTCAGGTGGTTTCGCACTACAAGCACGGTGTTTACAGGTGAACCGGCGGACTGTACTATCGCGCGAAGGCGCCGACCCGGAGGGAGGTGCGTGGACCGCGATCACGAGCTTTCGGCGGTGCTCGCCGACGATACCCGCTATCACATCTATCGGGCGATCGCCGAACGTCCCGCGGAGGACGTCACGGTCGCCGAGATCGCGAAGCGGTTCGGACTGCACCCCAACGTGGCGCGCATGCACCTGGCCAAGCTCGAACAGGCGGGCTTCCTGGCCACCGACTTCCGGCGCACGAGTGGTGGCGGGCGGCCCGCCAAGCTGTACCGCCTGAGCGACCTCGTGGTCACGTTCGGCTTTCCCCCCCGGCGCTACGAGCTCCTCTCTCGGCTGGCGCTTGAGGCGCTGTCGGCCGGCGGGTCGCGGGGCGATGCGGTGCGCGTCTGCCGGGAGGCGGGCGCGGCCGAGGGAAGGCGCGCCCTGGCAGGGGAGGTCAGCGTGCCGCAGGGCGCCGCCGCGGCCGCCGCGCTGGTGCGGCGCGTCGCCGAAGACCAGGGGCTTCTGCCCGAGGTGTCCTGGCGCGACGGGGCCCTCGAGGTCGTCGTCAACAACTGCACCTTTCGCGAGCTCTCCGGCAGCGACCCCGACCTGGTCTGCGCCATGCACCGCGCTTTCCTTGAGGGCGTGCTGGAGGTCGTGACCGCCGGCCTCGGACGCCTGCGCATCAGCCCCGGCGACTGCCGCATCAGTTCCGGCGGGGAGCGCTGCGAGATGCTCTGCACGTTCTCGTCCGACGGGGGACGGCCCGCCGCCGCCGGGCGGTGATAGAGTAGCGTCGTTCGCACCCGCAGGGAGGGACCAGTGACCATCGACGAGGCCATCCGCGATCTTCTGAATGTTTCCGCCGATATTCAGGGCGTGGCCGTGCTGGGCCCTGAAGGCGACGTCATCGCCGCCGGTCCGGGCGCGGTGGCCGCCGACCTGGCCACCACCACCCGCCGGCTGTGGGGGGCGGCGGCCGCACGCGCCGCGGTCCTCGCGGAGAGCCCGCTCGACTACGTGGTCGTGCGGGACGCGGGCGGCACCGTGGCGATGCTCGCGGCGCGCGGACGGCGCATCGCCGCCGTCACGGGGCCGCGACCGGCCGTGGGGCTGCTTCTGTTCGACCTGCGCACGTGTCTGGGCGACGCCTTCGCCGCAGAGGAGGGGCAGTGAAGCTTCGCGCGGCCCTCATCGTCCTCGCCGTGATCGGCCTTGCCGGGGCCGCGGTGTACGTGCGCCGCAAGCGCGCGGCGGAGGCCCTTGCTGCGGTGCAGCTCGGCCTGGAAGACGGCGGCGAGCAGTTGCTGAGCGCCGGCGACCCGGGAGCCGCCGAACTGCGCAGTGCCGCGACCGACGTGCGCCGCGGCTTCGCGAGCGCCGCCTGATGGACATCGCCGCGTTCGACGCGGGGCTGCTGCGCGCCACCCTGGCGCGCGCCTTGCGCCGCGGCGGCGACTTCGCCGAGGTCTTCGTGGAGGACCGCGACACTCTGGGCCTGCGCCTCGAGGATGGGCGCATCGAGCAGACCAGTGGGGGCCACGAGATCGGCGCCGCCGTGCGCCTGCTCTCGGGCGAGCACACCTACTACGCGTACAGTGACGTGCTGGACGAGGCCGGCCTGACCGCCGCCGCCGACGCCGTCGCCGCGGCGGTGCGCGCCGGCGCCGGCGCCTCCGCCGTCGTCGATCTCGGCCTGGTGCGCAGCGCCCCCGACCGTCACGCCGTCAGGGTCCCGCCGCAGACCGTTGCCATCGCGCGCAAGGCCGAGCTGGTGCGCGCCGGCAACGAGGCCGCGCGAGCCGCCGGCGCCGAGGTCGCGCAGGCCATCGTCGGCTACGGCGACAGCCGCCAGAAGGTCCTCATCGCCAACTCGCTCGGCGACCTCGTGTACGACGACCGCACCCGCACGCGTTTCTCGGTGCAGGTCGTGGCGCGCCGCGGCGACGTCATCCAGACGGGCCATGAGACCGTCGGCGGCAGCGCGGGGTTCGAGCTCGTCGACGAGGCCACGGCGCGCGCCGTGGCACTCACGGCCGCCGAGAAGGCGCTGACCATGCTCGACTCCCGGCCGGCGCCGGTGGGCGACATGCCCGTGGTCATGGCCAACGGGTTTGGCGGTACGCTGTTCCACGAGGCCTGCGGCCACGGCCTCGAGGCCGACGCCGTCGCCAAGGACGCAAGCATCTATGCGGGCAAGATGGGCGAAGTCGTGGCGGCGCCCATCGTGAGCGCCTACGACGACGGCTCGCTGCCCAACGGCTGGGGATCTCAGGCGTTCGACGACGAAGGCGTGCCCACGCAGAAGACGCTCGTCATCGAGGGCGGGCGGCTCACCGGCTATCTGTACGACCGGCTGCGGGCGCGCGAGGCCGGGGCGGCGCCCACGGGCAACGGCCGCCGCCAGTCGTTCCGCCACGTGCCCATCCCGCGGATGACAACCACGTACATCGCTCCGGGCGACGCCACCGCCGACGACATCATCGCGGCGACGCCGCGCGGCTTCTACGCCAAGAGCCTGGCCGGCGGACAGGTCGAGCCGGCCAGCGGCAGCTTCGTCTTCGGCGTCGCCGAGGGCTATCTCATCGAGAACGGGCGCATCACGGCGCCGCTGCGCGGCGCCACGCTCGTCGGCAACGGGATCGACATCCTCATGCGCATCGACATGATCGCCGCCGACTTCGATGTGAAGACCGGCGTCTGCGGCAAGGACGGCCAGGGCGTGCCGGTCGGGACCGGCCAGGCCACCCTGCGCATCGCCGAGATGACGGTGGGAGGCACGGGCTGATGTTTGACATCCTCGACGCCGTGCTCGAGCGGGCGCACGCCAGAGGCGCGCCAGACGTCGAGGTCTACGCCGAGCGCTCGACCTCGCGGCGCATCAAGGTCTACCGGCAGGAGGTCGAGCAGCTCACCGCCGCCCAGCGCCGGGGTCTCGGCGTGCGGGTGTTCGCAAGCGGAGCCGTCGGCCACGCCTATACGTCGGACCTCAGCGACGGCGCGCTCGACGCAGTCGTGCAGCGCGCCGTCGACCACGCCGCGGTCAGCGACCCGGACGATTTCGCCGCAGTCCCCGAGCCGGGCGGCGCGCCGGCCGACGTGCACCCCTTCGACGAGCGCCTCACGCGGGCCACCGACGAGCGCCGCATCGAGCTGGCGATGTCGGTCGAAGCCGTCGCCCTGGCCGCCGACCCGCGCGTCAAGAGCGTGGAAGACACGATGTACGCGGACGGCGAGGCAGAGGTGTTCATCGCCAGCAGCTCCGGGGTGCGCGGCAGCTACCGCGCCAACCAGTGCTACGCCTTCGCCTACGTGCTGGCCGAAGAAGACGGCCAGGTCGAGACGGGCTACTCGTACACCGTGGGCCGGGCGCTCGAAGAGCTGGACCCGGCCGCCTGCGGGCGTGAGGCCGCCGAGAGAGCCTGCCGGCTGCTCGGCGCGCGCAAATGCCCTTCGATGAACGCGCCGGTCGTGCTCGACCCCTTCGTGTCGGCTGCGTTCTTCGGCGTGCTCAGCGCGGCGCTGACCGCCGACGCCGTACAGAAGGGCCGCTCGCTGTTCGCCGGCCGTGAAGGGCAGCAGGTGGCCGGCGAGATCCTTGAGCTGGTCGACGACGGCACCCTGGCGGACGGCCTCGACAGTGCGCCGTTCGACGGCGAAGGCACGCCCTGCCGGCGCACGCCGCTCATCGGCGGCGGCGTGCTGCAGGGCTTCCTCTACGACACGTACACGGGGCGCAAGGCGGGCCGCGGCTCCACCGGCAACGGCCTGCGCGGCTCCTACTCGGGCCTGCCCGGAGTGCATCCCACCAACCTCGTGGTGAGCGGCCCCGTGACGCCGCTCGCCGAGCTCATCGCCGGCCTGGAGCGCGGCGTCCTCGTCACCGACGCGGTCGGCGTGCACTCGGGCGCCAATCCCATCTCCGGCGAGTTCTCGGTGGGCATCAGCGGTATTCTCATCGAGGGCGGCAAGCTCACCACCCCGGTGCGAGAGGTCACGCTCGCCGGCGACATCATCAGCATGCTCACCAACGTGCGCGCCCTCGGCGACGACGCCCGCTGGGTGCCCGGCGGCAGCATCCTCACGCCCTCGGTGGTCATCGACGGCATGGCCATCGGCGGCACCTGACCGTCCGCGCCTCGATCAGACAGGGCAGCCAGGTTGGCGATTGCGGCCGGGCCTTTCGCGCCGCCCGATCGTCCGCGGGCGCGTGAACCCGGGGGGCGTGGCCCGCGCCTGCGGATCCTACTTCGCCGTGAAGCTCTGCACGGCCCCCTCGAGCTTGCCCTTGAGGGCCTCCCATTTGTCGGACGTCGTCTGCGCCGTGATCTCGTACTCGTACTTGCCTTTGAACAGGAAGTACGTGACCGCGGTCAGCGCGGTGCCGCCCTCAGCGTAGGTGTACGTGAAGCTGAATCCGGGGACTCCGTTGACGGTCACCTTCTGGAGCGGCTGGACGACCTCGGCCGAGGAGGCGGAGGACGTCGCCTGAGCGAGGAGCTGGTCGACGACGCCCTGGACCTCCGCCTTCAGCTTGGGCACCTCGGTGGGCGTGACCTCACGTGCCAGCTCGTAGACCGAGACCTGGATGGCGTCGACGTAGCGGTCCGAGATGACCGTCCCCTGTTTGTCGGCGAAGACGACGTCGAACACGGAGCTGCCGCCGGCGCTGGCGCTCTCGACCGGCTTTCCCTCGCTGAACTGCTTGTCGTGGGTCAGGGTGAAGCCGTACTTGTCGTTTGCGTAGGTGGTCGTTCCTCCGCCGGACGAGCCGCCGATGGAGCCGCTGCCGCTGCAGCCGGCGACCGTGAGTGCCAGGCCGGCCAGCACCAGCAAGAGAGCCACGTACTTACGGAAACCGCACACGGTGCCTCCTCGGATTGAGCTGCGCGAACTGAGCTCGCGCGCCTGGCGACCACTCCTTGGGACCATCGCCGGGCGGTTCACGCCACGACGCGCAGCGTGCGCAGCGTGCGGTCCTCGGGGCCGTGCACCTTGAGCCCGGCCCTCGCGCCCTCTTGCAGATAGGCGACGATCTCGTCGGAGACCGCCTCGCCCGGGCCCAGGACGGGGATGCCGGGCGGGTACGGCGTGACCATCTCGGCGCTCACGCGAGCCGTGCACGCCGCCAGCGGCAGCGCCACGGAGGGCGCGAAGAACGCCTCTCGCGGCGAGAGCACCTGGCGCGTGAACGCCGGGGTGCGGGCGAGCAGGCCGGTACAGGCGGCGGAGCCGCTGCCACCGGCCTGCCCGGCGCGCCGGCCGGCGTAGTCGCGCAACGCGGCCACAAGCTTTTCGAGGTCGGCGTGCGCATCGCCGTAGGTGACGTTGAGCACGATGTTGAGAGGATCGGCCGCCTCGACGGCGATGCGGTAGTCGTCGCGCAGCACCGTCTCGAGCTCGTAGCCGCTGTGACCCCGGTCGCAGCTCGAGATCGTGAGCCTCGTAGGGTCAAAGGACGACACGCCCCGGCGCGCGAGAGCCTCCTCGCCCAGGCAGCGTATTCCGGGCAGCTTGTTGAGCTCGTCGCGCGCCCAGCGCGCCTGTTCGATGGCGCCGCGCCAAAGCTCCGCGCCGCGCGTCGCCATCTGCCGGCGGGCGGCGTCGATGCTCGCGTACATGAGCACCTGCGGGCTCGTGCTCTGCGTCATGGCCACCATGCTGTCGAGGCGCGCGAGGTTGATCCTCTGCGCGCGCGCCATGAGCACCGAGGTCTGGGTGATGCCGCTGATGAGCTTGTGCGTGCTGACCACGGCGGCGTCGGCGCCCGCCGCCATCGCGTCCACGGGCAGCTCGGGGCAGAAGCGCAGGTGGGGCCCCCAGGCCTGGTCGGTGACGAAGGGCACCCCCGCGGCGTGCGCGGCGGCGGCCACGGCGGCGAGGTCGCTGCCGAGGCCGTTGTAGGTGGGCGAGGTGACGAAGATCGCCTTGGCCGCCGGGTGGTCGCCGAGGGCCCGCTGCGCGGCCTCGGCGCTCACTGTGAGCGGGATGCCCCAGAGCGGGTCGACCTGCGGTTCCAGGTAGACGGGCACGGCACCGGAGAAGATGAGGCCGGCGAGCATGGACTTGTGGGCGTTGCGCGGGATGATGACCTCGTCTCCGGGGCCGCACAGGGTGAGCACCAGCGCGTGGATCCCGCTCGTGGAGCCGTTGACGAGGAACCAGCAGCGGTCTGACCCCCAGGCCTCGGCGGCGTAGTCCTCCGCAAGGCGGATGAGGTGCGTGGACTCGCGCGTGTCTTCCACGCCGCCGGCCATCGCGACGTCGGCCTGCAGGAACGGGTCGCCGAGAAGCTCGCGAAGCGCCTCGGGAGCGCCCTTGCCGAGCTTGTGCCCGGGCGTGTGAAACGGCGTGTAACCCGTCTCGCGGTAGCGCAGGACGGCATCGAGATACGGGGCTTCCCGCTGGTCGAAGCTCACGAGCCGCCCCCAGGACGGCGTCCCCGTGGCCGGCGGGAGACGCCGTCACCTTCGCGGGCGGGTGGCTGACACAGATCGTCGCGGTGCGGGCACATCCCGGCGACTCTAGCGAACGCAGGCGGGGCGAACAAGTGCTCTCGGGCGCGCTCGCGCCTCCGGGCGCGTTTGCGAGCCGGGGTTCGCGACCAGATGATAGACTGGAGCCGATTTGCAGGGGAATCCATGGCCTCCGGGGAGCAACTATCAAGCTTGAGTCGAGGGTAAGAGTCCGTTTCGCGCCGAGCCCGACGGGCACGCTGCACATCGGCTCGGCGCGTACCGCGCTGTTCAACTTCCTGTGCGCCCGTCACGCGGGCGGCGACTTCGTGCTGCGCATCGACGACACGGACGCGGCGCGCTCGCAGGACCGGCACGAGGGCGCCATCCTCGCCGACCTGCGCTGGCTGGGCCTCGACTGGGATGAGGGCCCCGACGTGGGCGGGCCGTGCGCGCCGTACCGGCAGCGCGAAAGGCTCGATGGCTATCGGGCCGCCGCCGATGAGCTGCTCGTCGGCGGCCTTGCCTACCCCTGCTTCTGCCCGCAGGAGCGCCTCGTGGAGCTCCGCGCGGCGGCGCTCGCCGCAGGCCGCGCGCCGCGGTACGACGGCCGCTGCCTCGGGCTGGCGCCGCGCGAGGTGGAGCGCCGCCTCGCCGGCGGCGAGGCGGCGGCGCTGCGCTTCCGCATCCCGCGCGGCGACATCGTCGTCGACGATCTCATCCGTGGTCCCGTCGTCGTCGGCGCGGACGCCGTCGGCGACTTCATCATCGTGCGCTCCGACGGCGTCGCCGGCTACAACTTCGCGACCGTCGTCGACGATCGCGACATGGGCATCACCCACGTCATCCGCGGTGACGATCATCTCACCAACACCGCTCGCCAGGTGCTGCTGTTTCGGGCGCTGGGCGCGCCCGTGCCCGGTTTCGCGCACCATTCGATGGTGCTCGGGACCGACGGCGCAAAGCTCAGCAAGCGCCACGGCGCCGCGGCGGTCGGCGACTACCGTGAGAGGGGCTATCTGCCCCAGGCGATCGTCAACTACCTCGCCCTGCTGAGCTGGTCGCACGGCGACGACGAAGTGCTCGGCATGGATCGCCTGGTCGCCGACTTCGAGATCGAGAGACTCTCTCTGAGCCCGGTGATGTTCGATCAGGCGAAGCTCGACTGGCTCGACCACGAGCACATCATGGCGCTCCCTGCGGAGGTCCACGAGCGCCTGTTCGCCGAGCGGCTGCCGGCCGGGACGCCGCCGCCGGCGGCGGCGGCGCTGGCGGCCGCCTTCCAGTCGTCGCTCGTGGCCTACGGGCAGGCGGCGGCGCTGGCCGCCGCCGTGCTTCAGCCGCCGGCTCTGCCGGCGGCCCTCACGGCGGCGCCGGCCGCCGCGCAGCTCACCTGGTTCCGCGAGCAGCGGGCCGCCGCCGCAGCATGGCTCGACCCCGCCGCCGCCAACGACCTCATCGCTGCGTATCGTGCCTGGGGCAAAGAGCGCGGCATCGGCGCCCGCGACCTGCTGATGCCGCTGCGCATCGCTCTCACCGGCGCCGAACACGGCCCCGTGCTGCCGTACGTGCTTGCCGCCCTGGAGCGCGGCGACACTCTGGGACGACTGGACGACGTTCTCGCCGGCAGCCTCGCCGGCGTCCCCACGACGACACCGGGAGACACGCCTTGATCCGCCTCTTCAACTCACTCACGCGCCAGAAGGAGCCGTTCGAGCCGCGCGACGCCGGCAAGGCGGGCATCTATTGCTGCGGTCCCACGGTGTACAACCTGGTCCACGTCGGCAATGCCCGCCCCTACGTGACCTTCGCCGTGCTGCGCTCGTGGCTGCGTCACCGCGGCCTGGACGTGACGCTGGTCACCAACATCACCGACGTCGACGACAAGATCATCGCCAAGGCGAAGGCCGCAGGCCGCGAGTCCACGGAGATCGCCGAGGAGTACACTGCCGCCTACCTCGCCGACACCGACCGGCTCGGCATTCCGCGTCCGGACGTGGAGCCCAGGGCCACCGAGACGATCCCCGAGATCATCGACCTCGTGTGTCAGCTCATCTCCGGCGGCCACGCCTATCCGGCGCACGGCAGCGTGTACTTCCGCGTGCGCAGCTTTGACGGGTACGGCAAGCTCAGCAAGCAGCGCATCGACGAGCTCGAGGAGGGCGTGCGCGTAGACGCCGAGCCCGGCAAGGCCGACCCGCTCGACTTCGCCGTCTGGAAGGCCGCCAAGCCGGGCGAGCCTGCCTGGGAGAGTCCTTGGGGCAGGGGCCGGCCCGGCTGGCACATCGAGTGCTCGGCCATGGGCCTGCGCTACCTCGGGGCCGGCTTCGACGTGCACGGCGGCGGGCGCGACCTCATCTTCCCGCACCACGAGAACGAGATCGCGCAGAGTGAGGCCGCCGGCCTGCCCTTCGCCAGGGTCTGGATGCACAACGGCATGATCCGCAGCGAGGGCCAGAAGATGGCCAAGAGCGTGGGCAACATCTTCCTGCTGCGTGAGGTGCTCGACCGCTACGAGCCCGCCGTGCTGCTCACGTATTTCCTCACGACGCACTATCGCAGCCCTCTCGAGTTCTCGGCCGAGAAGCTGGAAGAGGCGAAGGCTGCGCACGGCCGCTTGCGCGACGCGCTCGGCGACATCGACTTTCGCGTCGCCCACGCGGCCAGGGCGGCGCGGCGCGGCGCGTGCCCCGACCTGACCCTTCGCGCCGAGGCCGCGCGCCTCACGTTTGCGGAGCACATGGACGACGATCTCAATACCGCCGGCGCCGTGGGCGAGCTCTTCGCGCTGGTCGGCGAGACCTACCGTTACCTCTCCGAGGTCGACCACGGCGAGGCGCCGCTCGACGCTGAGGCGCTGCAGACGGTCTACGATGTGCTTAGGGAGTCGCTCGGTCTCCTGCTGATCCCCGCACCGTCCGCGGCTGCGGCGATCACCGCGGCGGGCACCGTCGCCGGCGACGAGGCGCTGGCCTGCGTGACCGGCGACGTCGCCCTGCTGCCTGCCGCCCGTCTCGCGGGGGACGGCCGCTGGGACGACGTTGCGCTCGTGTACGCCGACCGTCTGGGCTGCGCCGACGCCACCTACGCATGCCTGTTGCGCGACCATTTCCGCGCGCAGAAGCAATGGTCCGACGCCGACCGGCTGCGCGCCGAGATGCAGGAGGCCGGCTTCGAGGTGCGCGACACGCCGCAGGGCACGCAGGTCGTGAGAAAGTCGTGAGCCGGCGGGTTCAGGTGAAGACGAGCGCCCTCGTCAGCGCCTCGGCGGCGGGCGTCAGGTAGCGCCGTGGACTGGATCTACGGACGCAACGTGGTGCAGCTCGCGCTGGCGGCCGGGGCCCGGCGGCGAGCCTACAGGCTCGTCGCGACCCCGCCGGCCCTCAAAGCGCTGCGGCCGGCAATCCCGCCGGGCCTTGCCGTGGAGACCGCGGATGCGCACGCTCTCGACGAGCTCACGGGCAGCCGCGACCACCAGGGCGCCGCGCTGCAGGTCGACAGCTTCGCCTACGCGACGGCCGACGTGGTGCTGGGCGCCGAGATCGTGGTCGTGCTCGACGAAGTGAGCGACCCGCGCAACCTCGGCGCCGCGGCGCGCAGCGCCCTGGCGGCCGGAGCGGGCGGCCTCGTGGTGCCGAAGCACCGCTCCGCCTCGGTGACCCCGGCCGCCGTCAAGGCGTCGGCAGGGACCATCGAACATCTCCCGGTCGCCCAGGTGACCAACGTCGTGGGCTTTCTCAAGGCGGCGAAGAACGCCGGCTCGTGGGTCTACGGGGCGGCCGGCGGGGCCGCGTCCTCCTACCTCGACCTCGACCTCACCGGCCGCCTCGTTCTGGTCTTCGGCGCCGAGGGTCGTGGCCTGCGGCCGCTCGTGGCGCGCACCTGCGATGCCCTGGCCGCGATCCCCATGGAGGCGCCCGTCGAGAGCCTCAACGTGAGCGTTGCGGCGGCGCTCTTCCTCTTCGAGGCCCGGCGACAGCGGGCCGCGGCCGATAACCCCACGGGCCGCGGCGCCCCCGCGAATCGCCCGCGAGGCGGCGCGTGACGCTCACGGTGTACATCGTCGACGGCTACAACGTCCTTCATGCGCTCTTTCGCGGCGCCGGCAAGGAGGAGATCTTCGCGCGCCGCGACTGGCTCGCCGACAGGCTCGCGAGCTTCGCGGCGGTGCGCGGGGCGAAGGCCGTGCTGGTCTTCGACGGGCACGGCCCGCAAAGCACCAGCTGCGTGCCGATCCGCGGCGCGCCGGTCGAGGTCTGCTTCGCCGGCGGACGCTTCACCGCCGACACGTTGATCGCGCGCCGCATCGCGGAGCAGGCCGCCGACATCGCCGTGGTCGTGGTGTCGGCCGATCAGGAGGTCCAGCGGACTGCGACGCGCGCCGGCGTGAGCCGCATGACCCCGCAGGAGCTGGGCGCCGAGCTCCTCGGGGGAGACAGCGGGCAGGCTCTTGACTCTGCCCGAGACTCAACTAGAATGCTGTCGCGGCTTGAGGATAAAGTTGACCCTGAGACTTTGCGAAAGCTGGAGGAGATGCGCAACAGGCCGCAGTGAATGCTCGGAGGTCTCTAGCCTCCGGGTTTTGCAGGGGCAAACCAGCAGAGGTGGGGACCCGGAATGGCGCGCCAAGCCAGCCACAGTCGCAGTGCGGGATCGTCTCACAACCCTCAACCCTTCGGTGAGAGTGCCGACTTCGCGCTCGTCCAGGCGTATCGCCGCGGGAGCCAGGCGGCGCTCGACGCGCTCATGCTGCGCTACCACCAGTTCGTGCGCCTCAAGGCGAGCTCGTACTTCCTGGCCGGCGGCGACGCCGAGGATCTGATCCAGGAGGGCATGCTGGGCCTCTACAAGGCGGTTCGTGACTATCGCGACGACCGCTTGGCCTCGTTCCGCAGTTTTGCGGAGCTCTGCATCACCCGGCAGATCATCACAGCCATCAAGACGGCCACTCGCCAGAAGCACGTGCCGCTCAACGGCTATCTGTCGTTCAGCCAGTCGCCCAATGACTCCTCCGATGACAGCGACTGCTCACTCGGAGACGTGTTGCCCGGGCCGAGCACGCATGACCCGGTCAACCAGGTGATCAGCTCGGAAGAGGTCGACAGCCTCACGGGATGCCTCACGCACATGCTGTCCGATCTCGAAGGCCGCGTGCTGCGCTTGTATCTGCAGGGACTCAGCTACGAGCGCATCGCCAACGCGCTCGGCTGCGACTGCAAGACCGTCGACAATGCGTTGCAGCGCATCAAGCGCAAGGTCGACCTGCATCTCGAGGGCCGCAGGGTCCTGAGCTAGGGTCGGCGGCAAGATCGCGGGCACGCCCGCGCCGGCCTTGCGCGCCGCGCCCCTAGAAGGTCATCAAGCTCACGTCGTGTCCCTGCTGCTGCACGAGAAGCTTGAAGTCGTGCGGGTTGCTCGCCATCTGGGCAGCGTCACTGAGCGTGATGAGGCCTTCCTCGTACAGCTTGAGCAGCGCCTGGTCGAAGGTCTGCATGCCGTAGAAATCGCCTTCCTTGATGGCGTCGCCGATCAGCATGGCCTGATCCTGGTTCAGGATGAAATCGCGGATGCGGTTCGTGGTGATCATGATCTCGATGGCGGGGACGCGGCCCGCCCCATCGGCGCGCGTGAGCAGGCGCTGGGACACGATCGCCTTGAGGGTGCCGGCGAGCATGATGCGCACCTGTTTCTGCTGGTGGAGCGGGAAGAAGTCGATGATCCGGTTGATTGTCTCGGTGGCGTCGATGGTGTGCAGGGTGCTCATCACGAAGTGACCCGTCTGCGCCGCGGTGAGCGCCGCGGACACCGTCTCGATGTCGCGCATCTCGCCGATGAGGATGTCGTCGGGGTCCTGGCGGAGCACGTACTTGAGGGCCGAGATGTAGGAGTCGGTGTCGAGGCCGATCTCGCGCTGGTTGATGATCGAGCGCTTGTCTTTGTGGAGCACCTCGATCGGGTCCTCGATGGTCACGATGTGCCGGCGTATCGTGCTGTTGATATGGTCGATCATCGCCGCCAGGGTGGTGGTCTTGCCCGAGCCCGTGGTGCCGGTGACGAGCACGAGGCCGCGCGGCTCCAGGGCGATGCGCTTGATGATCTCCGGCAGGTGAAGCTCTTCGAACGAAGGAATCTTGGTCGTGACCTGCCTCATGGCCACACTGATGCTGCCGCGCTGGCGGAAGACGTTGACGCGGAAGCGGCCGAGATTGGGCGCCGAGTAGGCGAAGTCGATCTCGTTGTGCTCGCTGAAGCGCCGGATCTGTTTGTCGGTCATGATCGACGCCGCGACGTCCTTGGTGTCCTCGGGGGTGAGCGGCGGCTCGTCCATGAGGAGCAGCTCGCCGTCGACGCGGATCACCGGCGGGCTCCCGGCCTTGATATGCAGGTCGGACGCGTTGCGCGTCATCATCTCGATGAGCAGATCATCTATGGGTTTCACGTGGCATCCCCATGGTCCGTTGCCTCTTCGCCATCTACTTCGGCAGATGATGACATTACCTTACCCCCGGGCGAGGGTGCGTGCCGGCGTTGCGCATGCGGAGCGGCTAGAACCTGCCGCCGATCCAGGCATCGCGGCCGGCGTAGGTGCCGTAGCTGACCACGGCGCCGGTATAGGGCGCCTCGATGATGGTCGTGCCCCCGACGAAGATCGCGACGTGGTGGCTGAAGCTTGCGTTGCCGAAGAAGACGAGGTCGCCGGGGCGCAGGTCGCCGAAGGGGACCGGGATGCTGGCACGCTGCTGATCGGTGGCGCCGTGCGACATCTGGATGCCGATCTGCGCGTAGCAGTACATCGCGAGGCCGGAGCAGTCGAAGCCGCTCGGGCTGGCGCCGCCCCAGACGTACGGTACGCCCAGGTAGCGCTGCGCGATGGCAACGATCTCGGGATGGCCGGGGCTGTTGGGATCGACCCTGGGCACAGCTCCGGTGTAGCCCTGCAGCGCGAGCTTGGCGCGCAAGGCCGCCTGTGCCTGCATCTGCTTGATCGCGGCCTTGAGGCCCTTGGTCATCTTCTCGTACTTCGCCTCGAGGCCCAGGACCTGGTTCTTCTCCGCGCTGCGCTCGGCGACGAGCGTGGTGGCCGCCTTCTCATCGGCCTCGAGCTTGACGCGCCGGTCGTTGATGTCGCGGCGGTAGGCGGCGATGGCTTTGACCGTGTCCACGTCGCTGTTACCGATGCGGTTCATCATATCGAGCTGAGTGACCAGCTCGTCGAAGCTGTTGGCCTGGAAGAGAACGTCGAGGATGCCGACGTCCCGCGACTTGTAGAGGTTGAGCGCGCGGACCTTCATCTGGTCGTTGGCGACCAGGAGATTGTGCCTGGCCACGTTCAACAAGTGCTGATTCTGCGTGATCTGCTGCTTCACGGTGTCGAGCTGGCCGGTGGCCTGGTTGTATTTCTCGGCAGCGATCTCGGCCTGCGTGTAGACCACCTGCAGCCTGGACTGGATGGATTTGAGGCGGGCCTTCTTGGCGGAGATGGGCGAGGCGCCGGCAGCGCCGGCGACGGCCAGCGACAGGACGCAGAGCGCGAGGACGAGGGCGAGCGCAGCCCCCCATGTGCGTTTCGTCCGCTTCACTCTATGGGGTCCTTTCGCGCGCGCTGCCGGGGGGGACGCGCGGTCGCCGACGTTGGAGTACGGGTGATGACAGTATTCGAGCCCTGGGGGCGGTTCCCTACGCGGGAAACCGCCCCCAGGGCTCGCATGCGAACTAGAACCTGCCGCCGATCCAGGCGCCGCCGATGGAGCCGTAGCTCACCACGGCGCCCGTGTGCGGGGCGTTGATCATGCTGCCGCCGCCGACGTAGATGCCGACGTGATAGCTGTAGCTGGCGTTGCCGAAGAACACGAGATCGCCGGGCTGCAGCGCGCTGATCGGCACCGGGGTGCTCGCGTGCTGCTGGTCGGTGGCGCCGTGCGACAGGCTGACGCCCACCTGTGCGTAACAGTACATGGCGAGACCGGAGCAGTCGAAGCCGCTCGGGCTGGCACCGCCGTACACGTAGGGCACGCCGAGATAGCGCTGGGCGATGGCGACCACGGCGGAGTTGCCCGAGCCGCCGGGGTCGGGGACGGAGCCGCCTCCGCCACCGCCGCCAGTGCTGGTGCCGCCGCCGGAGGCTTGGGCGGCCGCCTGAGCCGCGGCGCGGGCGGCGGCGGCCTGCTGAGCTTCAAGCTGCTGGATATCGTTCTTGATGCCGGCCGTCATCCGCTCGAGGCGGCCCTGCACGGCGAGGACCTCGCCCTTCTGCGCGGCGCGCTCGGTGACGAGCCTGGCCGCGGCCTGCTTGTCGGCCTCGAGCTTGACGCGCCGGTTCTTGATGTCCCGCTGGTAGGCGGTGATGGAGCGCACCGTGTCGACGTCGCTGTTGCCGAGGCGCTCCATCATGTTCATCTGGGTGATGAGATCGTCGAAGCTGTTGGACGAGAACAGGACGTCGACGATGCCTACGTCGCGCGTCTTGTAGATGTCCTGAGCGCGTGACTGCAGTTGCCTGTTGGCGACCGCGAGGTTGTACTCGGCGACCTTGAGAAGATGCTCGTTCTGCGTGACCTGCTGTTGCACCGTGGTGAGCTGGCTCGTGGCCTGGTTGTATTTCTCGACCGCCAGATCGGCTTCGTGATACACGCTCTGCAGCCTGGCCTGGACCTCGCGCAGCCGTGCTTTCTTGTCTGCAACGGGGGAGGCGAAAGCCTGGGTGGAGAGAACGAAGGAGAAGAGGAGGGTGCCGAGAAGGAGAGAGAGGACTGCGATTCGCCGTTTGCTGTTCACTGCATCGCCTCCTTTTGGACGCGCCACCGGGGCAGACACGCCCTCGTCGAGGTGAGCCCTGAGTGTGTCGCTCTGGGTCTGCCGAGCCTCCCACGAGGGGGAGACGCGCTCACCGAACTCAAGTATGAGACCCTAACACCCGCCGTCTCTCCTGACAACTCCCCGCGGGCACCACAATCACCGGTTCTCGTGGCCGCGGCCACGCCGGTAGCGGCCTTCGCGCTCGGGGTGCCATGCCCTGGTCGTGCGTCCGTGGCGGGTCACGACTTCCTGAACCCGCCGCCGCTGACGCCCCTCACGGTGCCCGGCGGTGTGGGCCGCGGCCACATGCGCTTGAGCGCCTTGATGAAGGCCTTGTTGCGCTCGTCCTTGCGCCAGTTGTGGATGATCACCATGCCCCACCAGTGGAACAGGAGCTGCTTGGTGAACTTGAGGGCGAAGATGTAGCGCAGCCAGGTACGCAGCGAGTAGAAGCGCATGTAGCCGCGCAGGTCTTCCATCTGCAGCTCGTACGGGGTCATGAGCTTGGGCTCGAACACGACGTGGTGGGCATCGTAGAGGTGCCAGCGCTTGTCGAAGATGCGTCCCGCGGCGTCGAGATCCTCGAACTGCGGCGTGCCGGGTAGCGGCGTGAGGATGTTGAGCATCACGGTGTCGATGCGGTTCTTGATGGCGAAGTCCACGGTGTCGCGCACCGTCTGCACGCTGTCGGTGTCGGCGCCCAGCACGAACATGCCGTGGCTGCGGATGCCGTACTCGTGCAGCAGGCGGATGCCTTCGACGATGTCGTCGACCGTCTGCGCCTTCTCGTAGCCGTCGAGCGTTGCCTGGTTGACCGACTCGAGGCCGAGGTAGACGAGCTCGCAGCCCGACTTCTGCATGAGCGCGAGCAGCTCGCGGTCGCGGACCACGTCGGTGCGCACTTGCGCCGACCAGGGGATGATGAGGTCCTCGTCGATCATCATCCGCAGGAGCTTCTTGAGACGCTTCCGGTCGGCGGCCATGTTGTCGTCGTAGAAGAAGATGCGCGTCGGGCGCTTGTCCTTGATCTCCGCCACCACGCTCTCGGCGCTGCGGAAGCGGTATTTGCGCCCGAACATCGCCGTCACCGAACAGAAATTGCAGGCAAAGGGGCAGCCCCAGCTCGTCATGATAGGCATCGTCGTGAGCTTCTCGCTGCCGACCAGCAGCCGGAGGTCGGGGAACGGCAGGGTGTCGAGGTCGGTGCAGCGCTCGCGCAGCGGGTTGTGGACGGCCACGCCGTCGCGGCGGAACGACAAGCCGTCGATGTCATGGAGCTCACGCTTGCCACGGAGGGCCTCGATGAGCTCCAGCATGATCTGCTCGCCGCCCTCGCCGCGGGCCACATAGTCCGCGTGCCCGAGGGCTTCATCGGCCATGAAGGTGACGTGCGAGCCGCCGATGATCACGGGAATGCCGCGCGTGCGGAGGCCGTCGGCGAACTCGTAGGCGGCCTCCGTCGTGGAGGTCGTGCCCGACAGGCCGACGAGGTCGGCGCCGTTGACGTCCTCCCAGTCGATGGGCGCCATCTGCGGGTTGTAGATGAGCACGTCGTGGCCGTGCGCCTTGAGGGTCGCGGCGATGATGGGCAGGCCGAGGCGCGGCAGAAGGACCTTGGCATACACGTGCATCCCTGGGGGTTCGGGCTCGATGAGGCGGATCTTCATGACGCTCCTTGGAGATGCGGCCGAGGCTGCCGCGGCGGTCGCCGCAGCCCTTCGCCCGGCCGCGCGGTGTGCGGATCGTGGCAGTCCCTCATGGTAGTCGCTGGCTCACGCGAAGTGAAGCCGGCGCGTGCTTCGCGCCGCCGGGCGCCGCGCTCAGAAGATCCAGGTGCCGAGCAGGTACACGCCTGCGGCCACCAGGCCGGCAGCCGGTAGCGTGAGCACCCACGCCGTCATGATGTTGCCGGCGACGCCCCAGCGCACGGCGGAGAGGCGCTGCGTGGAACCCACGCCCATGATGGCCGCGGTGATCGTGTGGGTCGTGGAGACGGGAAAGCCGAAGTGCGTGGCGAGCTGGATCACGCTGGCGGCAGCGGTCTCGGCGGCGAACCCGTGGATGGGGTCGAGCTTGATGACCTTGGAGCCGAGCGTGTGGATGATGCGCCAGCCGCCCGAGTAGGTGCCGATGGCCATGGCGAGGGCGCACGCAACCTTGACCCACAACGGGACCTCGAACGTGCTGATCTTGCCGCTGGCGAACAACGCCAGGGTGATGATGCCCATGGTCTTCTGGGCGTCGTTGGCGCCGTGCGAGAACGCCATGAACCCCGCCGAGATGGGCTGCAGGCGGCGGAACCACATGTTCACGGGTCCTTGCGCCCGCTTGCGCACCAGCCAGATGAGCCCGGTCATGAGCAGCCAGGCCCCCACGAATCCGAGGAACGGCGAGCCGATCATCGGGATGATGATCTTGTCGACGACGCCGCTCCAGATGACACCGGAAAGTCCGGCGCTCGCGATCATGGCGCCGATGAGGCCCCCGAAGAGCGCCTGCGACGAGCTCGAGGGGATACCGAAGTACCACGTCGTGAAGTTCCACACGATGGCGCCGACGAGCGCGGACAGCACGAGCGGAAGGGTGACCAGGCCCGTGTTGACGAGGCCCTCGCCGACTGTCTTGGCGACGCCCGTGTAGATGAGGGCGCCGAGCAGGTTGAGCCCCGCGGCCATGATGACGGCGAATCGTGGTGAGATCGCGCGCGTCGAAACCGAGGTGGCGATCGCGTTGGCGGTGTCGTGGAAGCCGTTGGTGTAGTCGAAGACGAGGCCCAGGGCGACGATCGCGATGAGGAGGACCACGGCCTGTGCTCAGGTCAGTTGTGCTTCAGGACGATGCTCTCGATGACGTTGGCTACGTGCTCGCACTCGTCGATGGCGCATTCGAGCGTCTCGTAGATGTCTTTCCATTTGATGATGTCGGTGCACTTGGTGTCGCCTTCGAAGAGGCTGGCGAGGGCCTCGCGCTCGATGCGGTCGCCGTCGTTCTCGAGGCTGTTGAGGGCGATGATGCGCTCGTCGAGGCCCTTGGGCTTTTCGAGGTTGTCCATGCACTCGCGGAGGATCGGCGTGGCCTTGGCAATGACCTCGGCCTGGCGTCGTGCGAAGGACGTGATCTCGTCGACGCGGTAGATGAGAACCTTTCCTGCGACCTCCTCGATACTGTCGAGGATCTCGTCGGCGGTGGCCACGAGGTCGTAGATGTCCTCGCGGTCGATGGGCGTGATGAACGACTTGTTGAGGCGCCGCACAATGTCGTGGACGATCTTGTCGCCCACGTGCTCGTGTTCGAGGATCACCGCGGCGATGGATCGGCGATCGCCGTCGTTCATGAACTTCAGGAGAAGCTGCGCCGCCGCGTCAAGATTGGCGGCCAGTTCTGAGAAGAGCCGGAAGTAGTCGTGCTCCTTGGGAACGAGGCTGAGCCTCACACGGGCTCCTTTCGCCTGCCACGCCCTGTGCCGCGCGTAATGCTATCCGTTTTGGCACGGCAAGCAACTCCGGCTGGCGAGCGGGACTCTGCCGGCGAGGCCGACGCCGCGGCGGCGTCGGCCTGGGGGTCCGGGGACGAGCCACCGGCGTAGCCGGAGCAGGCGAGGCCGCGCGCCGCCGGCGCATCAAGTTTTGCCGCCCCACGCCGTTAATAGGAATGGACGGAGTCATCGTGACGGTGACCCCCGGTATGGGAGGCGGACATGGCGAAGAGATGGATCGTGCTCTTTCTGGCGGTCGCCCTGGCGCTTGCGGTCGCGCCGCTGGCGGCTGCGGGCAATGAGGGCGGCGCAGGCAAGGGCGCGCTCAAGTTCGAGCTCACCGGGACGGTGAGCGCCGTCGACAGCGCCGCGCGTCTGCTGACGGTGAAGGTGAAGAACGGGAACAAGCCGGTCAAGTCGTTCTGCGGCAGCGATCTGCCGCTCGTCGTCGACCCAAGTGCGAGCGTGCGCATCGTGACCGCCAAGGGCTGCAAGACCGCGACGCTGGCCGACGTGCCCGTGGGCGCCAGGGTCGAGGTCCGCGGGCGGGTGGACTCATCCGATCCCGCGAACCTCGTGTACGTCGCCCTCGACGTGAAGGCGTGGGCGGCGGCCGACCCCAAGCCTTAGTCGCCCCTTGTGCCCGCGGCGGGCGAGGAGGCCGCGGTCCGGGCGGCAGCTTAGCGCCCTCACAGATGAACCACCGGGCCGGCCGGCGGCGCATGCGCCGCCGGCCGGCCCATCTTGCCCTCCCTGTGCTCCATCCTGCCTGCGCGCTTGCCAATGGCTCGGCCCTTCCGATAGCCTTCCGTCGCGCGTGGTGGGGGCCACAGGCCTCCCCGTGCGTGCCACTGACTTCTTGCCGGGACGGGAGCCGCGCGTCGCCGGCAGCGAAGGACGTGCCTAGCGGACGTGCGGACGTAGTTGTTTTAAGGAGGATCCAGTGGCAGAAGATCTCTACGAACTGATGAAGCAGACCGTCATCGACGGCGAGGCCGAAGAGGCCGCCGCGCTCGCGCAGAAAGGCCTCGACGCCGGCCTGCCCCCCGGCGAGATCCTCGACAAGGGCTTCGTCAAAGGCATCGAGGAGGTCGGCGACCTCTTCGGCAAGGGCGAGTTCTTCCTCCCCGAGCTGGTCCAGGGCGCCGAGGCCATGAAGGCCGCCGTGGCCGTCCTGCAGCCGGCCATCGACGCCGCCGGCGGCGCCCGCCGCTCGCTCGGCGTGGCGGTCGCCGGCACGGTCGCCGGCGACATCCACGAGATCGGCAAGACGATCGTCTGCTCGATGCTGTCCGCAGCCGGCTTCACGGTCACCGACGTGGGCTGCGACGTGCCCGTCGAGAGCTTCGTCGCCAAGGTCAAGGAGACCGACGCCGACCTGCTCCTGCTCTCCGCCCTGCTGACGACGACGATGCCCAACCAGCAGAAGACCATCGAGGCGCTCAAGGTGGCCGGCCTGCGCGACTCGGTGAAGGTGATGATCGGCGGCGCCCCCACGACCCGCGCCTGGGCCGACGAGATCGGCGCCGACGGCTACGCCGAGGACGCCATCGAGGCCGTGGCCACGGCCAAGAGCATCCTCGGGGTGGGCTGACAGCGCCTTCGCCGCAGAGCCACACTCCTCTGGGGGCGGCCGCGCGGGAGCGTGGCCGCCCCCTTCTGTCGTCTTCGAGACGCCGGCGCCGCCCGTCGCCCGCGGCGACGCAGGTGTGAAGCGCCTTCCCATTCGGTAAAGTGGAGCACGCATGGCTGCCGACCACGACGCATATTTCGAGGAGGTCGAGGCGCGCTTCGAGAGGGCCCTCGATTTCGACTTGGGTCTCGAGGAGGAGTTCCACGTCCTCGACCCTGAGACCCTGGAGCTCACTCCCGGATTCGAGCCCCTGCGCGAGGCCGCCGGTGAGCGCCTGCGCGGACGCATCGCCGGAGAGCTGCTGCTCTCGGAGATCGAGGTGTCCACGCCGCGCACCCTGCACTTCGGGCAGGCGGCGAAGCAGATGCTCCTGAACCGCGCCGAGCTGTTCGCCCTCGCGGACCGCGAGGGCTACGCCCTCGGCGCTACAGGCACGCACCCCTTCTCGGCGTGGAAGGACCAGCAGATCATCGACACGCCCCACTACCGGCTCGTCGAGGAGAGGCTCAAGTACGTCGCCTGGCGCAACAATACCTGGGCGGCGCATGTGCACGTGGGCGTGCGCGGCTGCGACCGTGCGGTGGCCGTCTGTGACGCGTTGCGCACATACCTGCCGCACCTCCTCGCGCTGTCGGCCAACTCGCCGTTCATCGAAGGCGTGTGGACGCAGCTTCACTCCGCGCGCACGCAGACTTTTGTGCGCATGTTCCCTCGCTGCGGCATCCCCGACGCGTTCGGCACGTGGGCCGCGCATCGCGGCTTCTACGAGGAGCTCATCGACACCAACTGCATCCAGGAGTTCACCCAGATCTGGTGGTCGGTGCGTCCGCATCACCGCTTCGGCACCGTCGAGGTCCGTATCTGCGACGCGCAGACGGAGGCCTGGCAGAGCCTGGCCATCTCGTCGCTCACCGTGGGTCTCATCGCTCACTTGGCGCGCGTCTACGACGAGGGCATGCCGCTGCCCATCCTGCCCACTCGCTACTTGGAAGAGAACCTCTGGCGGGCGATCCGCTACGGGATGGACGGAAAGCTGGTGGACTGGGCGATGGGGGAGGAGCTCACGGCGTCCGACGCTATCCGCCATCTGATCGAGATCGCGGCGCCTCAGGCCGACGCCCTGGGGCTCACGCCGCACCTCGAGGGTGTGGAGCGCATGTTGCGCGAGGGCAACGGCGCCCAGCAGCAGGTGAAGGCTCACCTCGAGGGTGAGACTTTGCCGGAGGTCTTCGCCGGTACGGTGCGCCGCGCGCATGCGATATCTCTCCAGGAAACCGCCGCTACGCAGGAGGATCCGGCATGAGCGACGAGCAGCGCAGGGGCGGCGCGCCGACAGAAGAACAGCGCGCCCGCGCGATCCGCGAGCAGCTCAGAAGTCTGCACGCCTTCGATCTCGCCTACGAGATGATGATCAGTCTGGTGACCTTCGGCTACCAGAAGATGGGGCTCACGGACGAGACCCGTGAGCTCCGTGACCTGGGCGACGCGCGGCTGGCGATCGAGCTCCTGCGCGCCAACCTGGAGGTCGTGGAGCGCGAGCAGGGCGAGGGGCGTACTCGCGACGTGCGCTCCACGCTGGCGCAGATGCAGCTCGGGTATGCGCAGGCCGTGCAGCTTGGGGGAGCGGCGCCGGCGCCGCGGCCGCAGGCCGCCGAGCCGGTGGCCGAAGAGCCGGCGGCGGACGAGGCGGACGCCTCGGAGCTCGCCGGCGCTCCGGAGCCCACGGACGCCGCGGAGCCCGCCGGCGCCCCGGAGCCCGCGGCCGCGGAGCCCGCGGACGCCCCGGCGGCGGCACGGAAGCCTGCCGCGAAGAAAGCGGCTGCGAAGAAGGCGGCGGTCAAGAAGGCCGCGCCGAAGAAGCCTGCCGCCAAGAAGGCCGCGCCGAAGAAGCCGCGCGGCGGCGCTACTCCAGCGGCCGGCTGATCTCGCCGTAGAGCTCGGGGCGGCGGTCGGTGAAGTAGGTGTGACCGCCGCCGTCTCCGCCGCGCACCTCGTCGACGAGCGCGGCGTCGAGCTCGGCATGCAGCACTTCGTTGCTCGCGCCGGCCTCGGCGAGCACCGATCCGCGCGGATCGACGATGCGGCTGGCCCCCAGGAAGTCGCCTCCGGCCCCCGGCCCCGCGTGGTTGGCGGCCGCCAGGTAGCACCCGTTCTCGAGCGCTCGGGCGACGGTGGCGGCGCGCCAGATGTGCTCGCGGCGGGCGGCGAAGGCCGCCGGCGCGAGCAGCAGGCGCGCGCCGCGCAGGGCAAGGGCGCGGGCGACCTCTGGGAAGCCGAGCTCGTAGCAGACGACGAGACCGCAGGGCCAGCCGGCGATCTCGCCGTGCCAGAGGTCGCGAGCGGGCGCGAACCACTGCTTCTCGGCTCGGAAGAGATGCGTCTTGCCGGAGAGCTGCGGCGGCGCGCCGGGGCAGAGCACCGCGACGCCGTTCAGCAGCGCGGCGCCGTGACGCAGCGGCAGCCCCAGCACGGCGCTGAGGCCGAGCTCGTCGACGGCCGCCTGTAGGCGGCCGAGGGATCGCGCGGCCTGCTCGGCCTTGAGGCTGAGCCGCTGGTCGAGGACGTAGCCGCCGAGGTACAGCTCGGGAAAGAGCACGAGGTCAGCGCCCTCGTCGGCGCACATCTGCAGGGTGCGCAGGCAGTGGGCCGCGCGTGCCGGGACCTCGGCGGGGACGTCGCGGACCTGGACGACCGCGAGCTGCACTGGTTCAGGCCTGGGCCAGTGCCCAGAAGCGCGATTCTTCGAGCGCCTCGCCGGGCTCGACGATGAGAAACTCCTCGTCGTGCGGCCCGCTCATGAGCTTCTCGAGGAAGCGCAGCGAGCCGCAGAGGTGCTCGACCGGCAGGCCGTAGAAGGCGCTCACGGTCTCAAGGTACTCGCGCTTCTCGTCGAGACCGGCCACGCCCGGGGTCTCGATCACGGCGAGACGCGTGTAGTGCTCCATGATGAGCCGCGCGACGCGCGCCGACTTCTCCTCCCCGTACTTGGGCAGGATCTTGAGGTACTCCTTGTACGGGTCGTCGATGAAATCGATCCAGCCTCGCGTGTAGTAGTAGGTGCCGGGCTGGCGGCCGTGCTCCTCGAGGTAGCGTTGCCTGGAGCCGAGGAGCAGGGAGATGCAGTCGTCCACGGCGGGGAGGACCAGCCGGTGCGGCCCGGCCTGCAGGCCGACCGTGCCGTTGCTGCAACGGCCGCAGCAGAGGAGGATGTCACGGGCGCCGGGAGTCGCCTCGATGCGCTCCTGTACGGCAGCGCGCAGCCTGTCGGGATAGTCGTGCAGCGCGCCCTCGAAGAACTCGACCTCGTACCCGGGGTTCACGCTCTCTACCTCGTTGCGCAGGACCTCGCAGCTGATGATCTTGGGCGCAGTGTCCACGGGCTCATGGTAGCAGGACCACGACGGTCCTGCCGCGCGGGCGCGGGCGCGCGGCGGGCGAGTGCTCCGCCGCTTCGCCTGCGGTAGCATGAGCAGCGCTTTCCCGGAGGCACTAGCGACGCGACGCGGGCGGCACGAGCGGCCCGCGCGCGCTTGACCTGAGGAGGACCTCGTGACTGTGAAGAAGCTGCTCGTCGCCGGCGCCGGCCAGATGGGCGCCGGCATCGTCCAGGTGTCGGCGATCGCCGGCCTCGACGTCGTGATGATCGACGTCGCCGACGAGTTCATCGCGCGCGGCATGGCCGGCATCGAGAAGGGCCTCGGCCGCATGGTCGACAAGGGCCGCATGGAGGCGGCCGCGCGAGACGCCGCTCTGGCGCGCATCACGACGAGCACCGACATGGCCGCCGGCGCCGACGCCGACCTCTTCATCGAGGCGGCGCCCGAGGTCATGGACATCAAAGAAGACCTCTTCGCGCGCGCCTCAGTGACCCTGCGCGCCGACGCCATCATCGCGACCAACACGTCGAGCCTGTCCGTCACCAGGCTTGCGGCGTTCGTGACGAACCCCGCGCGCTTCGTGGGCATCCACTTTTTCAACCCGGTCCCCGTGATGGCGCTGGTCGAGGTCGTGAAGGGCATCGAGACCGGCGACGAGACGCTGACGGCAGCTCGCGCCTTCGCCGAGGCCGTCGGCAAGACGCCGATCACGGTCATGGACTCCCCCGGGTTCGTGGTTAATCGCATCCTGTTCCCGATGATCAACGAGGCGGCGCGGGCGTTTGCCGAAGGTGTGGCCAGCGCCGCCGACATCGACACGGGCATGAAGCTCGGCACCAACTGGCCGATGGGACCCCTGGCGCTCGCCGACCTCGTCGGTCTCGACACCACCAAGGCCGTTCTTGAGACCTTCGAGCGCGAGCTCAGCGACGCCAAGTACCGGCCGGCGGAGATCCTCGGCGAGCTGGTGGCGGCCGGCAAGCTGGGGCGCAAGAGCGGCGCCGGGTTCTTCGACTACGCAAAGTGACGCGCGGCGGGGGGTCGCGATGACTGCGACGCGTCAAGGGTACGTCCAGCTCTACACCGGGGACGGCAAGGGCAAGACGACGGCCGCCCTGGGGCTCATCGTGCGCGCCCTCGGCCAGGGCCTGCGGCCGGCCGTTCTGCAGTTCATGAAGTCCGACCCGAGCTGGGGCGAGATCGTGACCCTCAAGAGGCTCGGCGTGCCGGTCGAGCAGTGCGGGCTCGACCACTGGGTGTTCAAGGGCGAGGCCTCGGAAGAGGACCTCGCCGTGGCGGCCGCGGGCTTCGCCAAGGCTCGGACGCTGGTGGCCGGCGGTGACTACGACCTCGTCGTCCTCGACGAGCTGATCACGGCCGTGTTCTTCGCGCTGATCCCCGTTCGCGAGGTGCTCGCTTTGATGGCCGCGAAGCCGCCCGGCGTGGAGCTCGTGATGACCGGCCGCCGCGCCCCGGAAGAGCTCGTGGCGGCGGCCGACCTGGTCACCGAGATGCGCCCGCTCAAGCACTACTACGACGCGGGCGTCGCGGCGCGCCCCGGCATCGAGTACTGAGCGCCGCGGGCGGGGCGGCGACGTGGCGTCGCCGCCCCGCCCGTACGTGCGCCTGATGGTAGGATTGCCGGCGTGACGCACACGCTCATCTATCCCCACACCACCGTGCACAACGCCGCCGGCCACCTCGAGATCGGCGGCTGCGACGTCGTCGACCTGGCGCACGAGCACGGCACGCCGCTGTTCATCTACGACGAGCAGTCGCTGCGCGACCAGTGCCGCGCCTACCACGCGGCCTTCGGCGCGCTCACCGACCTCTACGAGATCGTCTACGCGAGCAAGGCCTTCAGCTGCCGGGCGATGTGCGAGCTGGTGGCGCAGGAGGGCCTGTCGCTGGACGTCGCCACCGGCGGCGAGCTGGCTGCCGCCCGCGCCGCCGCCTTCCCGCCGGCGCGCATCTATTTTCACGGTAACAACAAGTCGGTCGCCGAGATTGAGCTCGGGCTCGACGTGGGCATCGGGCACTTCGTCGTCGATTCGTTCGAAGAGATCGAGCGCCTGGAGGCCGCCGCCGCCGAGCGCGGGCAGCGCCAGCAGGTGCTGGTGCGCGTCACGCCCGGGGTGCGGCCGGCCACACATGACTTCGTGCAGACCGGCCAGCAGGACAGCAAGTTCGGTTTCGGGCTCGCGGACGGCCGCGCCGCGGAGGCGGTGCGCCGCCTCCGCGGCGCGGCCCACCTCGAGCTGGTCGGCGTGCACGCCCACATCGGCTCGCAGATCTTCGCGCTCGATTCGTACCGGCGCGAGGTCGAGGTCCTCTTCATCGCCCTCGCCGACTGGCGCCGCGACGTCGGCTTCGAGTGCTGCATCTTCAACATGGGCGGCGGCCTCGGCATCCGCTACACCGAGGCCGACAAGCCGAGCTCCATCGCTGCGCTCGCCGAGGTCGGCGTCTCGGCGGTGCGCGAGGGCGCCGCGCGGCACGGCATGGTGATGCCCAAGCTCTTCGTCGAGCCCGGGCGCAGCATCGCCGGCAAGGCGGCCGTGACGGCGTACACGGTGGGCACCGTCAAGGTCATTCCCGGGGTGCGCACCTACGTGGCCGTCGACGGCGGCATGAGTGACAACCTGCGGCCGATGCTCTACGACGCGCGCTACGAGGCCATGCTGGCCAGCAAAGCCGAAATGCCGGCGACCGAAGTCGTCACCATCGCCGGCAAGCACTGCGAGTCGGGCGACGTGCTGGTGCGGGACGTGCACATCGCCCCGCCGGAGCCCGGCGACATCCTCGTGACGCCGGGCACCGGCGCCTACGGCTATGCAATGGCCAACAACTACAACGCCCAGCCGCGCCCGGCCGTGATCATGGTCGCGGAAGGCCGGGCGCGCGTCATCATCGCGCGAGAGACGTGGGACGATGTTCTGCGTCTGCAGCGCCCCTTGGGGGCGTGACGCGGTGAGCTTCCCCCGACTGCGGAGGGCACCACAGTGGAAAAGGTAGGCATCGGGCTCCTGGGATACGGCACCGTCGGTTCCGGGGTCGGCAAGCTTCTGGTCAAGAACGCCGAGGACATCACCCTGGCGACCGGCAGGCAGGTGTATCTGAAGCGCGTGCTCGAGAAGGATCCGGGCTTCTCCGCGCCCGGCCTCGACCCGGCGCTGCTCACGGCGCGCTTCGAAGACATCCTCGAAGACCCCGGCATCGACATCGTCGTGGAGCTCATCGGCGGGGTGGGCGCGGCGCTCGACTTTCAGCTCCGCGCGCTGCGCGCCGGCAAGAACGTGGTGACCGCCAACAAGCAGCTTCTGGCGCAGCACGGCGCCGAGCTGTTCGAAGCGGCGGAGAGCACCAACGCGCATCTGCGCTTCGAGGCCAGCGCCGTCGGCGCCGTGCCCGTCATCAAGGTCCTGCGCGAGTCGCTGGTGGCCGCCGAGGTCAAGACGATCTTCGGCATCGTCAACGGCACCACCAACTACATGCTCAGCGCCATGGCAGAGACCGGCGCGGAGTACGGCGACGTGCTCAAAGAAGCTCAGCGGCTGGGCTACGCGGAGGCCGACCCCACGGAGGACGTCGGCGGTAAGGATGCCGCCGCCAAGATGGCGATCCTCGCCTCGATCGGCTTCCACAGCCGCACGGGCCTGGACGACGTCGCCTACGAGGGCATCAGCGGCGTGACGTCCGCGGACATCGCCCACGGCGCGCGCCTCGGCCTCGTGGCCAAGCTGCTGGGCGTCGCCAAGCTCATCGACGGCCGCATGAACGTGCGCGTGTACCCGGCGTTCATCCCCCGCGCGCATCCGCTGGCCGGGGTCACCGGGGCCTACAACGCCGTCTTTCTCGAGAGCGACGCCTTCGATAGGATCATGCTCTTCGGCCCCGGCGCCGGCAGCGTGCCGACCGCGTCGGCGGTCATCGGCGACATCATCTCGGTGGTCAACACGGTGAAAGGCAGCTTCGTGCAGAACTGCCTGTGCTACAAGGACGTGCCGTTCTTCGCGGGCGCCGACATGGTGTCCAGCTTCTACCTGCGCCTGCGGGTCAGTGACCAGCCCGGCGTGCTGGCCAAGATCGCGTCCCTCTTCGGTGACCACGGCGTGAGCATCGCCTCGATGGTGCAGGAGGGCGGCGGCGACGCCGCCGAGCTCGTGCTCCTGCTGCATCCCGTGCGCGAGGCTCAGTTCTTTGCCGCTCTCGACAAGATGAAGTCGCTGCCCGAGGTGCAGGGCGAGTCCGCTTTCATCCGCATCGAGGGCGAGACCTGAGCGTGAAGGAGACAGTCATGGACAAGGGCAAGAAGGGGCGCATCGGCATCCTCACCGGCGGCGGCGACGTGCCGGGCCTCAACCCGGCCATTCGCGGGGTCACGCAGCGGGCGCTGCACGAGGGTTTCGACGTCGTCGGCATCCGCCGCGGGTGGGCCGGCCTCGTGGAGCTGCGCCGCGAAGCCGCGGCCGACAACTCGGAGTGGGTCGTGCCGCTCACCGCGGAGCTCGTCGATCGCCACGCCTACACCGGCGGCACGTTCCTCCACTCGTCGCGCACACGGCCCAGTGCCGTGCCGGCGAAGGACGTCCCCGAGCATCTGAAGAGCAAGTATGCGGCCGAGAAGAACGACCTCACCGACGAGGTGCTTGCCAACCTCGAGTTCCTTGGGGTCGACTACCTCGTCCCGGCGGGCGGCGACGACACGCTGAGCTACGGCGTCGAGCTCGGCCGCCGCGGCTTTCCCGTGGTGGCGCTGCCCAAGACCATGGACAACGACGTGCCCGGCACCGACTACTGCATGGGCTTCGGCACCTGCGTGAGCCGCACCGTGCAGCTCGCCCGCCAGGTCACGAGCTCGGCAGCCTCGCACGAACGCATCGTGGTGCTCGAGGTCTTCGGGCGCTACGCGGGCTTCACGGCGCTGCTGCCGACGTTCGCGGGTGCCGCTCAGCGCTGCCTCATCCCCGAGCACGAGTTCGACGTGGAACTCCTCGCCGAGCTGCTCGTCGCCGACCGCAACGCGCACCCGGAGCGCCTCTCCGTCTGTCTGGTCAGCGAAGGCGCCCTGCCGGCCGGCGGCGAGATGGTCTTCGCGGGCGGCGAGAAGGACCAGTACGGGCACGCCAAGCTCGGCGGCATCGGCCAGCGTGTGAGTGCCAGGATCAAGGAGCTGGCGCCGCGTTTCAACGGCGGCCGCAAGATCGACATGATCAGCATGAACCTGGGTTACCTGGTGCGTAGCGGGGCGCCCGACGCAATCGACTGCGTCGTGCCGACCGCCTACGGCAATCTCGCCGTCGACCTCATCCTGCGCGGCGAGACCGGGCGCATGGTCGCGCTCACCGACGGCAAGTACGGGTCGGTGCCCATCGGCGAGGTGGTGGCCACCAAGAAAGTGGTCGACGTCGCGCGCTGCTACGACACGGAGCGGTATCGCCCCAAGTACGACGGCCTCGCGGGACTCCCGATGATGGTCCTCGGCGGGGCCGTCTGATGCCGGCCGCGAGGCCGACGGAAGGCCGCTGACGTGATGCGCAAACGCATCCTCCTCGTGCCCGACGGCATGGCCGACGAGCCGCAGGCGGCGCTCGGCGGGCGCACGCCGCTCGAGGCCGCCAGCACGCCGTGCATGGACGGGCTGGCACGCGGCGGCGTCGTCGGCCTTGTGCAGACCGTCCCGGCAGGCATGGCGGCCGGCAGCGACGTCGCCAACCTGGCCGTGCTGGGCTACGACCCGGCGGCCGTGTTCAGCGGGCGCAGCCCGCTCGAGGCCGCCAGCATCGGCGTCGCGCTCGGCTCCGACGACGTCTCGTATCGCTGCAACCTTGTGACCGTCACGGACGGCGTGATGAAAGACCACACGGCTGGGAGCATCAGCGGCGACGACGCGCGCCGCTGCGTCGCGGCCTTGCAGGCCACGCTGGGCGGCGGGCCCTTCGAGTTCCACGCCGGCGTCAGCTATCGCAACCTCCTCGTATGGCGCGGCGGCGAGCTCGTGCCCTGCACCCCGCCGCACGACATCCTCGACCGTCCGGTGGCGGGGTACCTGCCGGGCACGGCCGCCGGCCAGGCTGGCTCTGCGGCGGCCGCGGCGCTCGTCGCTTTGCAGCGCCGCGCCGACGAGGTGCTCGCCGTCGTGCGCCCGGGCACGAGCGTCTGGTTCTGGGGCGAAGGCAGGGCGCCGCGCATGTCGCGCTGGAGCGACCTGTACGGACTCAGCGGCGCCGTCGTCGGGGCCGTGGACCTGGTGCGCGGCATCGGCCGGCTGGCCGGCCTCGACGTGATCGACGTGCCGGGCGCCACCGGCGATCTCGACACCGACTACGGCGCCAAGGCGCGGGCCGTCGTCGCGGCCCTCGACGACCACGATTTCGTGTGGGTGCACGTCGAGGCCCCGGACGAGGCTTCGCACATGGGCGACCTGCGTGCCAAGGTGCGCGCCATCGAACGCGTCGACGCTGAGGTGCTCGCCCCTATCATGTCGTCGCCGGCCTGGCCGGCCGCCATGGTGCTGCCCGATCATCAAACGACCCTCGCCACGCGCACCCACGCCGACCCGCCCGTGCCGTTCGTCATCAGCGAGCCGCTCCCCGGTTCGGGCGGCGGCGGCGCCATGACCTTCGGAGAGTCCGACGCCGCCGCGACCGGCCTCGTGGTGGCCAGCGGCGCCGAGCTCATGCGCCTGTTCCTCGAGGCCACGGGGTAAGAGCTCCGCGTCGCCCGCGGGCCTTGACGGGCCGCCGGCGAGGAGCCGACCTCACGTCAGCGAAGCACGAGAGCGAGCCATGACCACGCCGTCATCACGACCCGAACGACACACCGCGGGCCAGGAGCGGTTCACCGCCGCCGCGGCAGAGCCCGTGGTCACGACGACCGCCGAGCGCTACGTGATGAGCGGCGGGCGCACCCCGCGCCTGGCGATCAAGGAAGGCGACCTCTTCCTGTACAGCGACGCGCTCGGCCAGGCGCCCGGCAGCGAGAACTCGGTGCTCGGCCTGTACTACCACGACACGCGTTACCTGAGCCGGCACGAGCTCACGATCGCCGGTCGCCAGCCGGTGCTCCTCTCCTCGACGGCCGAGCGTGGCTACGCGGCCACCGTCGAGCTCACCAACCTCGAGGCGCGCACCCCGGACGGGCACACGCTGCCGCAGGCGAGCGTGCACGTGCGGCGCACGCGCTTCCTCGCCGACCGCCTGCACGAGCTGCTGCGCGTGCGCAATTTCCATCACGACGACGTCGAGCTCGTGCTCGACCTGTACTTCGACGCCGACTTCGCCGACCTCTTTGAGGTCCGCGGCCTGCGGCGTCGCAAGCGCGGGACGCGGCTGGCGCCGAAGGTCGAGGGCGACACGCTGACGCTCAGCTACCTTGGCCTGGACGACGTCCTGCGCGAGACCGTCGTCAGCTTTACCGACCCTCCAGAGTCGGTGAAGCAGGGCCGGGCGCGCTTTCGCCTGCGGCTGGCGCCTGGGGAGCGCGCCGTCCTGCGCTACGAGGTGCGCGTGGTGGCGCCCGACGCCCCCGAGCCGCGCGAGGGCGACTTCAATGCCAAGCTGGGCGCCCTGCGCCGCGAGCACGAGCGCTGGGACTCCGGCGCCACCGACATCTTCACCGACAACGAGCAGGTGAACCAGGTGCTGCGCCGCGGCCAGGACGATCTGAGCATGCTGGCCGCCACCGTGAGCGGCGAACGTATCGCGTTGTCCGGCATCCCCTGGTTTGTGGCGCCCTTCGGCCGCGAGCTGCTGCTGGTCGGCCTCGAGACCCTGCTCCTCGACCTGCGCTGGTCGCAGGCGGCGGTGGACTTCCTGGGCCGTGCCCAAGGCACCCACGACAGCGTCTTTCGCGAGGAGCAGCCCGGCAAGATCATGCACGAGCTGCGGCGCGGCGAGCTGGCCAACCTCCGCGCGATCCCGCACACGCCGTACTTCGGTTCGGTCGACGCGACGCCGCTGTGGCTGCTGCTGGTCGCCGAGCTCACGATGTGGACCGGCGACCTCGACGGCTTCGATTTTCGCCGTGACGCCGTGGACGCCGCGCTCGCCTGGCTGGACCAGTACGGCGACTTCGACGGCGACGGGTTCGTCGAGTACGAGCGCCGCTCGCGGGTCGGCCTGCGCAATCAGGGCTGGCGCGACGCCGGCGACGCCGTCCTTCACGCCGACGGCTCGCAGGCCGCGGGCCCTATCGCTCTGGCGGAGACCCAAGGCTACGTGTACTACGCGAAGCGCCGCCTCGCCGCCCTTTACGGGCAGCTCGGCGACGTGCAGCGCGCCGAGCGCCTCGCGCACGAGGCGGCGGACCTCAAGCGGCGCTTCAACGAGCGCTTCTGGATGGAGGACGAAGGGTTCTTCGCGATGGCGCTCGACGGCGAGAAGAAGCAGGTGAGGACCGTGTGCTCGACGATCGGTCACGCGCTGTGGTCGCGCATTATCGCCGACGAGCACGTGGCCGCCGTCGTGAAGCGCCTCATGGCGCCCGACATGTTCACGGGCTGGGGCGTGCGCACCTTCAGCAAGGACGCGAAGGGCTACAACCCCGTGAGCTTCTACAACGGCAGTGTGTGGCCCTACGACACCGCGATCATCGCCAACGGCATGAAGAAGCAGGGCTACGTGCAGGAGTCCAACCGTCTGGCCTGGGGCCTCGTGGAGGCCGCCGTGGCGCACGAGTATTCGCGTCTGCCGGAGATGTTTTGCGGCTTCACGCGGCAGTCGATCAACCGGCCCGTGTCGTTCCCCATGGCCTGCTCGCCCGACGCCTGTTCGGCGGGCGCCCTGTTTCTCATCCTCCAGTCGATGGTGGGCATCTACGCGCAGGCCGAGGAGAACATCGTGTACGTCCACGACCCGGAGCTGCCCAAGTGGCTCGGCGAGGTGACGCTGTCCAACCTCAAGGTGGGTCGCACGACCATGCGCCTGCGCTTCCGCCGCGAGGGTAGCCAGACCACGTTCTCCGTTCTCGACAAACAGGGTCCGGGGCGTATCGTGGTCGTAGAATGACCATGGCGCTGACCATCGCCCACATCTCCGATCTGCACGCCGGCTCGCCGTACTTCGTGCCCACCCTCATGGACCGCGTGGTCGTCGAGCTCAACGAGCTGCACCCCGACATCGTTCTCTGCACCGGCGACCTCACCGAGATGGGCTTCCGCCAGGACTATCTCGTGGCGCGGGAGTACCTGGAGCGCATCGAATGCCCGCGGCTCGTCGTGATCCCCGGCAACCACGATGCCCGCAACGTCGGCTACGTGCACTTCGAGGATCTCATCGGCCCCCGCTGGCAGACGCTGCGCTTCGACGAGGTCACCATCGTGGCCGTCGACTCCAGCGAGCCGGACCTCGACCACGGGCAGATCGGCCGGGCGCGCTACGATTGGCTCAAGGACAAGTTTGCGCCGCCGGCGACCTTCCGCATCTTCATGCTGCACCATCACCTGCTGCCGGTGCCCGGCACGGGGCGCGAGCGCAACATCGTCTACGACGCCGGCGACCTGCTCGAGGTGCTGCAGGAGTGCCGCGTCAACCTCGTCCTCGGCGGGCACAAGCACGTGCCCTACGCCTGGCGCCTCGAGCGCCTGTTCGTGGTCAACGCGGGGACGTGCAGCTCGCAACGCCTGCGTGGCCACACCAAGGCCTGCTACAACATCGTGCGCCTCGACGGCGACCGCGTGGAGGTGGTGCGCAAGTACCCCTTCCACGGCACCGAGACGCTCATCGATTTCGTGCCGTCCACGGCGTCGTTCGAGAAGTACATCTGTCCCGTTCCCGAGGAGGCTGGGCGATAGGGGAGACCCTGCCGCGCGCCGTCGTCGTGATCGACGGCGAACACTATCCGCCCGTGGTGGCCGCCGCGCTCGATGGGTTGCGGCGGCGCTACGATGTGGTCGCCGGCATCTTCGCCGGAGGCCGCGAGAAGCTGCGCGGCGGCTTCGCCGCCGCGCCGGGCCTCGCGGCCGCGCCCGGCGCCGGCCCCGACGGTCTGGCGCGCGAGCTCGGCCTGTCGCGGCTTGCGGCCATCGAGCCGGGCGGCGGCGACGTCGCCGCCGTGCTCGAGGCGGTGCGGGCGATGCTCCGCGAGGTGCGCGCCGAGGCCCTCGTTGACCTCTCCGACGAGCCCGTGATCGGCTACCGCGAACGCTTCCTCCTGATGAGCGCCGCGCTGGCCGAGGGCGCGCGCTACGTGGCCGCGGATGCTGAGGTCAGGCCGCAGCGCTTCGCGCGCCTGGACGCCATGCCCGCGCTGGGCGTGATCGGCACGGGCAAGCGCGTCGGGAAGACGGCGGTGAGCGGCTGGCTCGCGCGGCGGCTCGACGGCCGGCTCGCGGGCCGCGGCGGCGTCGTGGTCGTCGCCATGGGCCGCGGCGGGCCGCCGGAGCCCGAGCTCGTGCGCGGCGGTGACGGCCTGGGACCGGCCGAGCTTCTGGCGGCCTCACGTGCCGGCCGCCATGCCGCCAGCGACTGCTACGAAGATGCCGTCCTGGCCGGCGTGACCACCATTGGCTGCCGCCGCTGCGGCGGCGGCCTGGCCGGAGCGCCGTTCAACGACAACGTGCGTGAGGCGCTGCCGCTCCTGGCGAGCAGCGGCGCTGCCCTGGCGGTGTTCGAAGGCAGCGGCGCCGTGGTGCCGCCTGTGGCCTGCGACGCCACGGTCTGCGTGGCCGCGGCCGGCCAGCCGCTCGAGTACGTGGCCGGCTACCTTGGCACCTATCGGCTGCTGCTCAGCGACGCGCTTGTGCTGACGCAATGCGAGCCGCCGTTCGCCGCGGCCGCCGACGTGGCGGCGCTGGCCACCGCGGCGGCGGCCGTCAAGCCCGGTCTGCGCATCGTGCAGACGGTGTTCCGGCCGCGGCCGGCGCAGACCATCCGCGGCCGCAAAGTAGCCTTCTTCACGACGGCGCCGGAGGGCGCCGTGCCGCGCCTCGCGCGGGCGCTCGCCGACGACCACGGCGCCGACGTCGTCCTCGTCTCGACCGGCCTTGCCGACCGCCGCAGGCTCGCGCTCGACGTGGCGCGCGCCGCGAAAGAGGCCGACGTCTTTCTCACGGAGATCAAGGCGGCGGCTGTGGACGTCGTCGCCGAGGCCGCCGCTGCGGCCGGTCGCGAGCTCGTGTTCTGCGACAACGAGCCGGTCGCCGGCGACGGCGATCTGGGCGCCCTCGTGGACGAGCTCGAGCGGCTGGCCGTCGCTCGTTTCGCGGCGCGTTCCGGCGCGGCTGGGCGCGCGGATGGCGGCTCAGGCGGGGAGGTCTGACGATGCCCGACGACCGTGACGTGCGACTCATCGACGAGGGCGAGCGGGCGCCGTTCAGCAAAGGCCTCATGGCGCAGACGCTCATGGCGACCGGCCTCGCCCCCGAGCAGGCCTACGGCGTGGCGGCCGCCGTGGAGCGGCGCCTGCGGCGCCGCGGGCCGGCGGCCCTCACCCTCTTCGACCTGGGCAAGATCGCGCGCGAGCAGCTCGGTGCCCCGGAGGGCGACATCCTCATCCAGCGTTTTCGTCAGTGGCGTACCTTGCGCCGCCTTGAGACGCCGCTGATCGTCCTCATTGGCGGCGCCACCGGCGTCGGCAAGAGCACGCTGGCCACCGAGCTCGCCCACCGCCTCGGCATCACGCGCGTGATCAGCACCGACATGGTGCGTCAGACGATGCGGGCCTTCTTCGCGCCCGAGCTCATGCCGGCGATCCACACATCCTCGTTCGACGCGGCGACCGCGGTGCGCGTGCCCGTGCCGCGCGAGACCGACCTCAGCAAGGTCGGGTTCATGGAGCAGACGAAGGCCGTCTCGGTGGGCATCGAGGCGATCGTCGCCCGGGGCATCGACGAGGCGCAGCGCATGGTCATCGAGGGCGTGCACATCGTGCCCGGCTTCCTCGAGCGCTCCCGCTGGCGTGAGGCCCTGGTGCTCGAATTCGTGCTCGCCGTGCAGGACAGTGCCCGTCATCGTGCCAACTTCTCGGTGCGCGAGTGGGAGACCGGCGGCATCCGGCCGCTGCGCCGCTACCTCGACCATTTCGCCCAGATCCGCCGCATCCAGAAGTACATCGTCGGCCGCGCCGTGGCTCTGGGCGTCCCGGTGGTGGACAATCCCAGCCTCGAAGAGAACCTCAGCGAGGTCCTCGGAGCCATCCTGCAGCGCGTCGAGGAACAGAGCGCGGCGGCCGGCGATTGACCGCCGCCGCTGCCTCGCGGCGCCTCCCGTATGCCCTGCATCCCCCGCCCGGCCTCTCTTCCCGCCGGGCGCCCCGGGTGCCTGCCGGGTCAGGGCGTCCCGCAGCGATCCAATGCCCTCAGCGGCCGCTCGTCACGGAGAGCGCGCGTGGCTTGTCGCCCGGCCGTCGCCCGAGGTGAGTGGGAATCTCTTGCGCGGTGTGACATACTCTGCACCGGAGTCCGCACGGACCCAACCTTCCATCGCATCATCCACCTCTACTCGTTCGACATCTCCCAGGCGATACGGCTGCGTGCCGCGCGGGGCGATGTCAGAGGTCCCGGGAGCCCATGAGCACTGACGAACACACAGACCAGATGACCGTACCCACCGAGCCGGCGGTGCCGGCGATGGAGTCCTCGCCGGCGGCGCCGTCGCGGGCCGCCGTCGTCGCCAGGCCGGCTGCCAAGCCCGCCCGGCCGCCGAGGGCCGCGAAGGCCGCTAAGGCGGCGGCGGCCGACGTGCCGCCCGCGGAGGTGGCTGCGCCGTCCGCGCCCACGCCGTCCGCGCCCCCCGCCGAGTCGGTCGCGCCCACGCCGTCCGCGCCCCCCGCCGAGTCGGTCGCGCCCACGCCGTCCGGCGCCTCCGCCGGTAACGGGCAGGCGGCGGCGCCCGTCGCTCCGCCGGCAGATCGTCCGCCCGGCGATGCCCCCGCGCCAGATGCACCGGCCGCGCCGCCCTCCGAGCCTTTCGCCGGCGACGGTGAGCGGCCCTCCGGCCAGGCGTCCGGCCGCCCGGGCCAGTATGGCCAGCAGGGGTCGCAGCGCCCGCAGCAGGGCGGAGGCAAAGGCAAGAACCGCCGCGGCCGAGACCGCGATCGCGAGAAGCCGCGGCAGGAGCCGCACGACGACCGCCCGTCCATCCCGTGCACCGGCATCCTCGACGTGCTGCCGGACGGGTTCGGCTTCTTGCGCACCAACGGCTTCACCCAGGGCGACCGCGATGTGTACGTGTCGCTCAGCCAGATCCGCCGCTTCGGCCTGCGCCGCGGCGACGAGATCCTCGGCCAGGTGCGCGAGCCCAAAGACAACGAGAAGTACAACGCTCTCCTCAAGATCGACGGCGTCAACGGCGTCGACCCCGAGGTGGCGCGCAAGCGCCCCATGTTCGAGCAGCTCACGCCGCTCTTCCCCGAGGAGCGCCTGCGCCTCGAGACCGAGGAGCACGACACGGCGGCGCGCATCATGGATCTTCTCTGCCCCATCGGCAAGGGCCAGCGCGGCCTCATCGTCTCGCCGCCGAAGGCCGGCAAGACCACGATCCTCAAGAAGCTGGCCAACTCGATCGCCGCCAACAATCCCGACGTCGACCTCTTCGTGCTGCTCGTCGACGAGCGCCCCGAAGAGGTCACCGACATGCAGCGTTCGGTGGTCGGCACCGTGGTGTCGAGCACCTTCGATCAGCCCAGCGAGAACCACGTGCAGGTCACCGAGCTCGTGCTCGACCGCGTCAAGCGTCTCGTCGAGATGGGCCGCGACGTCGTCGTGCTGCTCGACTCCATCACGCGCATGGCGCGCGCCTTCAACCTCAACACGCCGGCCAGCGGCCGCATCCTCTCGGGCGGCGTCGACTCCACAGCCCTGTACCCGCCGAAGAAATTCTTCGGGGCGGCGCGCAACATCGAGGAGGGCGGCTCGCTCACCATCCTCGCCACGGCCCTGGTCGACACCGGCTCGCGCATGGACGAGGTCATCTTTGAGGAGTTCAAGGGCACCGGCAACATGGAGATCCGCCTCGACCGGCGCCTCGCCGACAAACGCATCTTCCCGGCCATCGACATCGAGATGACCGGCACGCGCAAAGAGGAGCTGCTCATGGAGCCCGCCGAGGCGGCGGCCGTATGGAAGCTTCGCGGCGTGCTGCACAGCCTCGAGCCGGCGGCCGCCATCGAGCTGCTCATCAAGAAGGTCCGCGAGACCGGCAGCAACGCCGAGTTTCTCAGCGCGCTGCAGAAGAACTCGCGCTGAGGGCCGGGCCGGCGTGCCTCGCCGGCCCGCGTTTGAAGCCGCAACGATTTCTGCCGCGACGGCGTTCCGTGCTATCATGCCGGTTCGGCCCGTGTGGGCCGTCCGCGAGTAATCCGGGTTTGCTCCCAGAAGGGATCCGTTGCCATGAAGAAAGACATCCACCCGAAGTACGAAGAAGCGACCGTGCACTGCTCCTGCGGCAACACGTTCACGACGCGCAGCACCAAGTCGGAGCTGCACGTCGAACTGTGCTCGCAGTGCCATCCGTTCTACACGGGCAAGCAGAAGCTGGTCGACTCCGGCGGCCGCGTCGAGCGCTTCAAGCGGCGCTACGACAAGAAGGCGGAGCCAGCCAAGGCCGTGGCCGCTGTGGCCGCGCCCGTGAAGGCCGAGGCCGCCGTGGCGGCGCCCGTCAAGGCGGAAGCCGAGACAACGGCCTGACAGGAGCACTGCGGTGAGCGCTGAGCTCCGCGTCACGCTCCTCCAGCACACGCCCGACCCCGACCGCGCCGTCGCGATCGCGGGTCGGCTCTGCTATGCGCCCGTGTCGGCGGCCGACCTCCAGCGCGAGATGGGCGCCGACGACGTCGCCAGGCTCGTGCGCCTCCTCGTGCGTTCCGGTCACCATTCCGCCCTCGAGCACGCCTCCGTCAGCTTCGCCGTCGACGGCGTGTCCCGGGCGCTCACCCACCAGCTTGTGCGCCACCGCGTGGCCAGCTACAACCAGCAGTCGCAGCGGTACGTGAGCTTCGGGGCGGGCGACAGTTTCATCGTCCCGCCCTCCGTATCAGCCGACTCCGAAGCCGAGGCGGTGTTCCTGGAGGCCATGGAGCACGCGCGCCACGCCTACGACAGGCTCGTCGAGCTGGGCCTCGCCGAAGGCCGCACCCGCGAGAGCGTGCAAGAAGACGCGCGCTTCGTGCTTCCCAACGCCGCCGAGACGAAGATCGTCGTCACCATGAACGCCCGGGAGCTGCGCCATTTCTTTCGCCTGCGCTGCTGCAATCGCGCGCAGTGGGAGATCAGGGCGCTGGCCTGGGAGATGCGCGGCATGGTCAGGGAACTGGCGCCCAACCTCTTCGAGGGCAGCGGCCCCGGCTGCCTCTACGGTAGCTGCGCCGAGGGCAAGATGACCTGCGGCAAACCGTACAGGCGAGAAGACGTCGACGGGCCGGCCGCCGAGGGCGCTTGAGCGCCTCTCGCGCGGCTCGCGCCTCCGTCTTCGCCATGACCACGCGCCTCACCCGTAACGCGCTCGCGGTGCTGACGCTGGCCGCCCTGTGGGCGCGCCGCGCCCAGGTCGGCGGCCAGGCCGTCATCGAGGGCGTCATGATGCGCGGCGTCGACCATTGGTCGCTGGCCGTGCGCCGCCCCGACGAGACGATCGGCGTCCACGAGTTTCCTCTGGTCAGCTGGATGACGCGCCGTCCGATCCTCAAGACACCCGTCGTGCGCGGCGTCGTGGCGCTCGTCGAGTCGCTGGTCATCGGCGTCCGTGCCCTCACGATGTCGGCCAACGAGTCCATCGGCGAGGAGGAGCAGCAGCTCAGCCGCAAGGAGATCGGCGGCACGCTCATCATCGCCCTCGCCTTCGCCGTCGGCCTCTTCTTCGTGGCGCCGCTCTTCCTCACCGGGCTGTTCAAGCACTGGATCGGTGGCGGCTACCTGTTTTGGGCGGTCGAGGGCTGCGTGCGCGTCGGCATCTTCCTCGTCTATCTCGCCGTCATCACGCAGATCAAGGACCTCCGCCGCGTCTTCGAGTACCACGGCGCCGAGCACATGAGCATCCACGCGCTCGAGCACGGCGACGAGCTCACCGTCGAGAACGTCGAGCACTACGGCACGCTGCACCTGCGCTGCGGCACGTCGTTCCTGCTCATCGTGATGGTGGTCGCGATCTTCGTGTTCGCCCTCGTCGGCCGGCCGGCGTGGTACTTGCTCATCCTCAGCCGCGTCATCCTTGTGCCGCTCATCGCCGGCGTCAGCTACGAGATCATCAAGTTCGCCGGCCGGCACGAGGACAACTTCATCGTGCGGGCCATCATGGCGCCCGGCCTGGCCCTGCAGTGGATGACCACGAAGCAGCCCGACAGCGCCCAGGTCGAGGTCGCCATCGCTGCGCTCGAGAAGATCATCGAGCTCGAGCCCCAGGACCGCCCGCCGGTGAAAGGCGTGGAGGTCATGGCGTAAGCTCTTCGCATGGCCGCCATCGACAACCTCATCGACGAGATCGAGCGCTCCTACGAGGAGCTCAACGCGCAGCTCGCCGACCCCGAGGTGCTGGGCGACCGTTCGCGCTACGCGGGCATCGCCCGCAAGCACGCCGAGCTGCAGCAGGTCTACGACCTGGCGCGCCGCTTCCGCGAGGCGGAGCGCACGGTGGCCGACGCCGAAGGCCTCCTCGGCGACGACGCTTCCGACGCCGAGATGCGCGACTTCGCGCAGGAGGAGCTCGGCGACGGCCGCCGCCGGCTCGAGGCGCTCGGCGAGGAGATCCGCGTGCGCATGCTCACGGGCGACCCCAACGACGCCAAGGATGTGATCATCGAGATCCGCGCCGGCACCGGTGGCGACGAAGCGTCGCTGTTCGCCGGCGACCTGGCGCGCATGTACACGCGCTACGCGCAGGCGAAGGGCTTCGAGGTCGACGTCCTCAGCGCCAACGAGAACGACAACGGCGGCTACAAGGAGGTCACCCTCGAGGTCAAGGGTCAGGGCGCCTTCTCGGCGCTCAAGTACGAGAGCGGCGTGCACCGCGTGCAGCGCGTCCCGGCCACCGAGGCCGCGGGGCGCATCCACACCTCCACCGCCACCGTCGCCGTTCTGCCCGAGGCCGAGGACATCGAGATCGCGATCGGCCCGAACGACCTGCGCGTCGACATCTTTCGCGCCCGCGGGCCCGGCGGGCAGAGCGTCAACACCACCGATTCCGCGGTCCGGCTCACGCACGTGCCGACCGGCGTCACCGTGAGCTGCCAGGACGAGAAGAGCCAGCTCCAGAACAAGGAGCGCGCCCTGCGCATCCTGCGGGCGCGCCTCTTTGAGCTCGAGCAGGCGAAGCAGGACGAGGAGCGCGGCGCGGCGCGCCGGACCATGGTCGGCAGCGGCGACCGTGCCCAGAAGGTCCGCACCTACAACTTCCAGCAGAACCGCGTGAGCGACCACCGCATCGGGCTCACCAGCCACCGCATCGCCGAGGTGATGGAGGGCGAGCTCGACGAGTTCACCGAAGCCCTGGCTTCCGAGGACCGGCGCAAGCAGCTGGCGGCGGCCGGCGGGGGGTGACGCTGGGGGCAGCGTCGGGGCAGACCGCGATCGGCGCCCCTTGCGCATTCCACTCTTCCGGGCGATACTCAAATAGACTAGTCGCAGACCAGTCTTGACGCGGAGGAGGTGGCTGGTGGCTACCGTTGGCGCCTACGAAGCGAAGACCAAGCTCTCCGAACTGCTGAAGCGCGTCGAGCTCGGCGAACACATCACCATCGCCCGGCACGGGACTCCCGTGGCCGTGCTCATACCCATCGGCGAGTACCCTCGCCGCGATCCCAAGGCGGCGGTCGAGGCGCTCAAGGAGTTCGCCAAAGGTCGGCACCTGGGCGACCTGGACATCTGCCGGATGATCGACGAAGGTCGGCGGTACTGATCGTGTTCGTCCTTGACTCTTCGGTGACCATGGCCTGGGCCTTCGACGACGAGGATGTGCCGCGCGCGGCAGGCATACGGGACCGCCTCGGTGCGGACCTGGCCGTCGTCCCTGCCATCTGGTCGCTCGAAGTGGGCAACGCGCTGCTCGTGGCTGAGCGGCGCAAGCGCATCAGCCGCGCCGAGTCCGCGCGTTTCGTCGAGATCCTGCGCGCCTTGCCCATCGATGTCGACGCCGCACCGGTTCTGAGCGCGCTGGGCAGCCTGCTGTCGCTGGCGCATCAGACCGGTGTGTCTGTGTACGACGCCTGTTACCTCGACCTGGCTGCCGCTCACGGGCTCCCGCTGGCGACGCTCGACAAGGCTCTGGGGCAAGCTGCGCGGCAGATCGGTGTCGCGCTCCTGGAGTAGGCGACGTGCGCATCGCCCAGGTGCAAGGATGACGCGGCCGGCGAGCGTGGGCGAGGCGCTCCGCGCAGCCACGGAGCGGCTGCGCGCCGGCGGGTCGCGCTCGCCGCGTCTCGACGCGGAGCTGCTGCTGGCCACCACCCTGGGCGTGGACCGCGCCGAGCTCTTCCGCGCGCCGGAGCGCGTGCTCACGTGCGGCGAGGAGCGGCGCTTCGACAGCTACGTCGTGAGGCGCCGCGCCCGCGAGCCCGTTGCCTACATCCGCGGGCGCCGCGCCTTTCGCACCATCGAGCTCGAGGTCACGCCCGCGGTGCTGATCCCGCGCCCCGAGACCGAGACGCTGGTGGACGTGGCGCTTGAGGCGCTGGCCGCGGCGCCCGCAGGGAGCGACGCGGCCGGCGGCGCTCCGGCCCCCAGCCCCTACGAGCCTTGGGCGCTCGATGTGGGCACCGGCTCCGGCTGCATCGCGCTGGCCTTGGCGGCCGAGAACCCGTTCGTGCATCTGGTGGCCACCGACGTGAGCGCGGCCGCCGTGGAGGTGGCGCGCCGCAACGCGGCGCGCCTCGGCCTCGGTGGCCGCGTCGACATCTGCCGCGGCGACCTGCTCGACGATCTGCCCCCGCGCACGCGTTTCGACCTCATCGTCTCCAACCCGCCGTACATCCCCACGGCCGAGCACCGGGCGCTTGAGCCGAACGTGCGCGACTACGAGCCGCGCCTCGCGCTTTACGGCGGCAAGGACGGGCTTGACGTCTATCGCCGGCTGATCCCGGCCGCCGCCGGGCGCCTTCGTCCCTGCGGCGTGCTGGCCGTCGAGGTCGGAGCGGGGCAGGCCGCCGCCGTGAGGGCGCTGTTCGCGGCGGCCGGAGCGTTTGCCCCAACGCGGGAACGCGCCGACCTCGCCGGCATCCCTCGCGTCGTCTTCGCCCGTCTCTCGCCGCGCCACGCCGGGGGCTGACGGTGCGCAGCGAGAAGGCGCGCGCCATCGTCCTCAACTCGCGGCCCCTGGGCGAAGCCGACCGGATCCTGCGCCTGTTCACGCGCGAGCTGGGGCGCGTCGACGCGGTGGTCAAGGGGGTGCGTAAGACCACGTCCCGGTGGGGCGGCCGGCTGGAGCCGTACAACGTCTGCGACCTCGTGCTCTATCAGGGGCGCACCCTGTACACGGTGACGCAGGCCCACCTCGTGGACGTCTTTCTCAGGCTGCGCGACGATCGTGAGGCCCTCACCGCGGCGGCGGTGGTCTGCGAAGCCGTCGCCGGCCTGACCCCCGAGCACGAGCCCGAGGAGCGTGTGTTTGCGCTGCTGCGCAACACGCTGAGGGAGCTCGACACGGGCCTGAACGGGCCGGCCCTGGAGGCGCCGCTGGTGCTGGGCGCGCTGCTCAAGCTTCTGTTCGAGGCCGGCTACATGCCGGTTCTCGACCACTGCACCGCGTGCGGCGGCGGCGAACGCGCCCTGGGGTTCTCGGCGGCGCGCGGCGGCCTCGTCTGCGAGAAGTGCCTGGAGGACGCGGTGCCGATCACGCCCGCGGCGATCGAGGCGCTGCGCGAGGCCCTGGGACGGCCGCTGGCCGAGCTCCGCGCGGCGGCGCCCACGGCGGCCGTCGCCGAGGCGCTGCGCGACGTCCACGACCTGTACAGCTATCACACGGGCTCGCAGCTGCGCGCCGTGCGCTTCGCGCGCGCCGCGGGATGAGCGCGCTTGCCGCCACCCCCCGAGGGCAAGAAAAGCGGCGCGGCGCTCGCGTCGCCGTCGCATCCGTGACCGGATGCTCGCGTCGCCGTCGCGCCGCCCCGCACGGATGGTGCTTACGCCCCTTCCGTCAGCGCACACTGTACTCGCGGCTGGCAACGGTGGCGATGGAACACTCGTCCATGCCGGCGCGCCGGGCATCCGCTCCCCCGTTGGCCCGCCGCCGACGGCCCTGCTAGAATCTGCGCTTCCGACCGAAAGGACACGTGACCGACCACGCCCCGGGTGAAGCCGTCATGCGCGGGCTTCCCACGTTTCAGCAGATCATCGGCCGGCTGCAGGCCTATTGGGAGCAGCAGGGCTGCGTCGTCCTGCAGCCGTATCACACCGAGGTCGGGGCTGGCACGTTCAACCCGGCGACCTTCCTGCGCTGCCTCGACGCGCGTCCGTGGCGCGCGGCCTACGTCGAGCCGTCCCTGCGCCCCACCGACGGGCGCTACGGCGAGAACCCTTATCGCCTGGGTCACTACTACCAGTACCAGGTCGTCATCAAGCCGTCGCCGCCCGACGTCCAGGACGTGTACCTGCAATCGCTCGTGGCTCTGGGCATCGACCTGGCCGAGCACGACGTGCGCTTCGTCGAGGACAACTGGGAGGGCCCCACCCTGGGCGCCTGGGGTCAGGGCTGGGAGGTCTGGATCGACGGCATGGAAGCCACCCAGTTCACCTACTTCCAGCAGCTCGGCGGCTTTGACCTCGACCCGATCACCGTCGAGCTCACCTACGGCCTCGAGCGCCTGGCCATGTACCTGCAGGGCGTGGACAGCGTCTACGACCTCGTGTGGTCGCGGTGGGACGAAGCCGGTGAGACGGTGACCGTGACCTACGGCGACGTCTATCGGGAGAACGAGCGCGAGTTCAGCCGCTACAGTTTCGAGGTCGCCGACACCGACATGCTGTTCCGGCATTTTCGCGAGCACGAGCACGAGGCCGGGCGCTGTCTCGACGCGCGTCTGCCGGTGCCCGCCTACGACCACGTGCTCAAGTGCAGCCACGCCTTCAACATGCTCGACGCCCGCGGCGCGATCAGCGTCACCGATCGCACGATGCACATCGGGCGCGTGCGCGACCTGGCGCGCAGGGTCGCCGGCCAGTACCTCGAGGTGGTCGGCGCCGGCGACGAAGCCGCTCCGGCGACGGAGGGCGGCGCATGAGCACCCTGCTCATCGAGATCGGCTGCGAAGAGCTGCCGTACAAGGTCTGCGAGTCGGTCGTCCGCCAGCTCGAAGACACTCCGGAGGCACCGGGGCTCGCGCACAGGCTCCTCGTGGCCGAGCGCCTGCTCGAGGGCGGCGCCCCCGGCCTCAGGGTGCTGGTGTCCCCGCGGCGCATCGCCGTTCTCGTCGAGGGCGTGCCCGAGCGTCAGACCGCGAAGACCGACGACTACCGCGGCCCCAAGGCAGAGATCGCCTACGACGCCGCGGGCGGCCTCACGAAAGCCGGGCTGGGGTTCGCGCGCTCGCGCGGCGCCCGGCCCGAGGATGTGCGCCGCGAGATGGTCGACGGTACCGAGTTCGCCGTCGTCCGCGTCGAGGCCGAGCGTCGCGACGCGGCCGACGTGCTTCCCGGCGTCATTCCGGCTTTGATCACGGGCCTGCAGATACCGCGGGGGATGCGCTGGGGCCGCCGGCCCGCCGGCGCGGCCGACTACCTGCGCTTCTCCCGGCCGATCCGCTGGCTGGTCTGCAAGCTCGGCGGCACGACGATCCAGGCGGCGTTCTACGGCCTGGAGTGTGGCGACGTGACGCAGGGCCACCGGGTGCTCGGCGCGCCCGTCATCATCGACGCGGCGGGGCACTACGAGAAGCACCTGACCGAGCAGAAGGTGATCGTCTCGCAGCACGAGCGTCGGCGCCTGATCAGCGAAGGCCTCGACGCGCGCGCCGCCGAGCTCGACGGCGAGTGGTCCGACCCGGGCGACGTCCTCGCCGAGGCGGTCTACCTGGCCGAGTGGCCGAGCGTCGCCCGCGGCGCGTTCGCCGCCGGGCACCTCCGCCTGCCCGCCCCGGTGCTCATCACGGCCATGCAGAGCCACCAGCGCTACTTCCCGGTGCGCGACGGCGAGGGCCGTCTGCTGCCCGCCTTCCTGTACGTCAGCAACGCCGATCCGCGGGCGGCCGGCCTCGTCACGCGCGGCAACGAGCGCGTGCTCGAAGGCCGGCTGGACGACGCCGAGTTCGCCTACGACCGCGACGTCGCCGAGGGCCTCGACACCATGGCCGACCGCCTCGGCGCCGTGGTCTTCCACGAGAAGCTCGGCTCCCTGGCCGACAAGGCGCAGCGCCTGCAGGGGCTTGTGGCCGGCCTGGCGGCCGGGCCCGGCGCCGCCGGCGCCCCCCACGGCGGCAACGGCTCGTCGGCGCCGCTCGCCGAGACGCTGCGCATGGCCGCGCGGCTGGCCAAGGCCGACCTCGTGAGCCAGGTGGTCATCGAGCTCCCCGTGCTGCAGGGCGTCATGGGCGGCATCTATGCGGAGTCGGGCGGGCACGGCGATGCGATCGCCAAGGCCGTGGGCGAGCACTACCGCCCGCTGTCGGCCACGGCGCCACTGCCGGGCACGCTGGCCGGCGCGCTCCTCGCCGTCGCCGACAAGGCCGACAACATCGTCGGCGCGTGGGTCGCCGGCCAGAAGCCGTCCGGCTCGCGCGACCCGTACGGTCTGCGGCGCGCCGCCATGGGCATCGTGCGCATCGCCCTCGAGTACAGCCTGCGCTTCCCGCTCGCCGGTCTGCTGGCTTCGGCCGTAGACCAGTTCGAGCTGCAAGGCGCCGAGGGGCTGGGCGACGAACGGCGCGCCGTCATCGTCGCCGAGACGGCGGCGTTCGTGCGCGAGCGCCTCCAGGTGCTGCTGCTCGACGAAGGACTGCCGTTCCCCAGCGTCGAGGCGGCGCTGGCCGCGCCGGCCGGCGACGTGCCGGCTCTGGCGGCGCGGGCGCGCATCTTCGCCGCCCTCGCCGGGCGCGATTTCTTCGAAGATGCCGTGACCGCCTACAACCGTTGCGCGGCGCTGGCCGCCAAGGACGCGGCGGCCGGGTCCCGCTCCGTCGACCCGGCGCTCTTCGAGGACGATGCCGAGCGCGAGCTGGCCGCGGCCTACGACGCGGCGCGCGGGCCGCTGCTCGAGGCGCTCGCTCACCTGGAGCTCGAGAGCGCCGTGAAAGAAGCGGCCGGCCTGCGGCCGGCCGTCGACCGCTACTTCGACGCCGTGATGGTCATGACCGACGACGCTGCCGTGCGCGGCAACCGGCTGGCGCAGCTGGCCGCCGTTGCGGCGCTGATCGGCCGCCTCGGCGAGCTCAGCCGCCTGCCGCTGGCGCAGGCGTGAAGAAGATCCCTATCCCGAGGAGCGATTGATGTCGAGCAAGTGGGTCTACCAGTTCAACGAGGGCGACAAGAGCATGAAAAACCTGCTCGGCGGCAAAGGCGCCAACCTCGCCGAGATGACCAGCATCGGCCTGCCGGTGCCGCCCGGCTTCACGATCACCACCGAGGTCTGCAATCACTACTCGGCCAACACCGCCTACCCGGAGGGCGTCGAGGAGCAGGTGGCCGCCGCGCTCACCGCCCTCGAGACCGACACGGGCAAGGGTTTCGGCGACGCCGCCGACCCGCTGCTGATCAGTGTGCGCTCCGGCGCCCGCGCCTCCATGCCGGGCATGATGGACACCATCCTCAACCTTGGCCTCAACGACATCACGGTGGAGGGCGTTATCGCCACCACCCGCAACCCGCGCTTCGCCTACGACTGCTACCGGCGCTTCGTCAGCATGTACGGCGACGTGGTGCTCGGCTGCAAGCCCGAGCATGAGGACGAGCGCGACCCCTTCGAGGAGATCCTCGAGGCGGCCAAGGAGGCCAAGGGCATCCAGTACGACACCGAGCTCGATGAGGGCGACCTCAAGGACCTCGTGGTCAAGTTCAAGGCGGCCGTCAAGCAGCGCACCGGCCACGACTTCCCCGATGACCCATGGCAGCAGCTCTGGGGCGCGATCACTGCGGTGTTCGGGAGCTGGAACAACGACCGCGCCGTAGCCTATCGGCGCCTCTACGACATCCCCGACACGTGGGGCACCGCCGTCAACGTGCAGACCATGGTGTACGGCAACACCGGCGAGGAGTCCGGCACCGGCGTCGCCTTCACCCGCGACCCCGCCACCGGTGAGGATGTCTTCTACGGCGAGTTCCTCGTCAACGCCCAAGGCGAAGACGTGGTCGCCGGGGTACGCACGCCGCGCCCGGTGAGTGAGCTCGCCGAGGTCTTCCCGCCCGCCTACGAGCAGCTTCTCGAGGTGCGCCAGACCCTGGAGCGCGAGCTGCGCGACATGCAGGACTTCGAGTTCACCGTCGAGAAGGGCCGCCTCTTCATGCTGCAGACGCGCAACGGCAAGCGCACCGGCCTGGCCGCCATCCGCATCGCCGTCGACATGTGCGAGGCGGGCATGATCACGCCGCAGGAGGCGATCATGCGCGTCGAGCCGGAGCAGCTTAACCAGTTGCTGCGGCCTATCTTCTCGCCCGAGAGCCGGCGCGTCGCCGTTGGGGAGGGCCGGGTCCTGGCCAAGGGCCTGGCCGCCGGCCCCGGCGCCGCCGCCGGCCAGGTGGCCTTCAACGCCGGCGACGCCGATGCCATGAAGACCGCCGGCAAGCAGGTACTGCTGGTGCGCGTCGAGACGAGCCCCGACGACATCCGCGGCATGACCGTCAGCGAGGGCATCCTCACGGCGCGCGGCGGCATGACCAGCCACGCCGCGCTGGTCGCGCGCCAGATGGGCAAGGTCTGCGTCGTAGGCTGCGAGGCACTCGACATCGACTACAAGGCGCGCACGATCACCGTCGGCGACAAGGTGGTCAAGGAGGGCGACTGGCTCTCCATCGACGGCTTCACCGGTGAGGTCATCGTCGGCCGCCTCGAGACGCGTCCCAGCGAGGTGCTGCAGGTGCTCCTCGAGGGCACGCTCAAGCCCGAGGACTCGCAGACCTTCAAGTACTACGACGACATGATGAAGTGGGCCGACGCCGAGCGCCGGCTGCTGGTGCGCGCCAACGCCGACCAGCCCGACCAGAGCGCCAACGCCGTCAAGTTCGGCGCCCAGGGCATCGGTCTGTGCCGCACCGAGCACATGTTCTTCGGCGGCGAGCGCATCACGGCGGTGCGCGAGATGATCCTCGCGGACACCGTCGCCGAGCGCGAAAAGGCGCTTGCCAAGCTCGAGCCGATGCAGCGCGAGGACTTCGCCGGCATCTTCCGCGTGATGGGGGAGCGCCCGGTGACCGTGCGCGCCCTCGATCCGCCGCTGCACGAGTTCATGCCGCACACCGCCGCCGAGCAGCAGCAGGTCGCGGCGTCCCTGGGCATCACGGCCGAGCAGGTTGCGGCCAAGGTCGAGGATCTCAAAGAAGCCAACCCCATGCTCGGCCACCGCGGCTGCCGCCTGGGCGTCGCCTATCCCGAGATCACGGCCATGCAGGCGCGCGCCATCCTCGAGGCCGCCTGCATCGTCAAGAAGGAGGGCGTGGACGTCCACCCCGAGATCATGATCCCGCTGGTCGGCGTCAAGAAGGAGCTCGAGGACCAGGCGGCCGTCGTGCGCCGCGTGGCTGCCGAGGTCTTCGCCGAGCAGGGCGTGACCGTCGACTACCTGGTCGGCACGATGATCGAGATCCCGCGCGCAGCGCTCACCGCCGACAAGATCGCCGAGGTCGCCGAGTTCTTCAGCTTCGGCACCAACGACCTTACCCAGATGACCTTCGGCGTGAGCCGCGACGACGCCGGCAAGTTCCTGCCGCTGTACGTCTCCGAGGAGAAGGAGATCTGGCCGTCCGACCCGTTCGCGACCCTCGACCAGGAGGGCGTCGGCCAGCTCGTCGAGCTGGGCATCGAGCGCGGCCGCCGCACCCGTCCCGACCTCAAGGTCGGCATCTGCGGCGAGCACGGCGGCGATCCCGAGAGCGTCAAGTTCTGCCATCGCGCCGGCATGAACTACGTGAGCTGCTCGCCGTTTCGCATCCCCGTGGCGCGGCTCGCCGCGGCGCAGGCCGCCATTGAAGAGCGCGGCGAGCTCATGCTCGAGAAGTAGGCGGGGCGCCGCGTGGCCAGGCTGGGCGGAGAGATCGCGGCGACGCTGGCGGACGGGCGTGAGCTGCGCGTGCGAGACGCACGCGCACGGGACGCCCGGCCGCTGGCCCGCCTGCTCGACGCCGTGGCCGCCGAGCCGCAGACCACGTTGCTCATGATCCCCGGGCAGTTCGGGGCCGGCGTCTGGCGGCGGCGCATCGCCGACAACCTCGCCGATCCGCGCTGCCTGCTGCTCGCGGCCGAACTCGACGGCGAGCTCGTCGGCAACCTCGGCCTGCACCCCGACCCGCACCCGTGCTCGGGGCACGCCGCCGTGGTCGGGATGTCAGTCGGTGAGCGCTGGCGCGGCCTGGGGATCGGCGGCGCGCTCCTCGAGGCCTCCGCCACCTGGGCCGCGGCGCATGCGGTGCGCAAACTGGCGCTCGGGGTCTTCCCCGAGAACCGTCGCGCCGTCGGCTTCTACGAACGGCACGGGTTCGTGCGCGAGGGGCTGCGCCGCGCGCAATACGAACGTGCCGGGCGGTATCACGACGAGGTGCTCATGGCGCGCTTCCTTGCTCCTGTCTCCTGAGGCGATGGACCGCACTCGCCTGCTCACCAGCCTCGCTACGGTGGCCGCCGTCATTCTGGCCGCGCTGCCCGCGGCCCTCGTGTTCGGCCTCGGGTGGCTTACGCTGGGGCATCCCAGTGTGCCCTCCGGCGGCACCGTCCCTCCAGACACCACGTCGCCCGAGGCGTGGGTACTGTTCGCCCTGTTCTACGTCGCCTGGATGCTCGGACTGATGGTGCTGCTCATCTGGACCTATGACCGTCTCGGGCGCTACTGGCACAGCTGGGACAGGGCGCCGCGCCGCGAGAAGAAGCGGCGGCGCCGGCTCAGCGCCGGCCTGAGCTACCTGGAAGGGCAGGAGAAGGCGCGGCGCGCGGGCAAGAAGGGCGGCTCCTGAGGTGCCGCTCATCGCCCGCACCAGCATCGACCAGGTGCAGGCCGCCGCCGACATCGTCGAGATCGTCGGCCAGTACACCGAGCTGCGCAAGGCCGGCGCCAATTTCAGCGGCCGCTGCCCGTTTCACGAGGAGCGCACGCCGTCGTTCTCGGTGAATCCCACGGAGAAGCTTTACTACTGCTTCGGCTGCGGCGCCGGCGGCAACCTCTTCCGCTTCGTACAGGAGAAGGAGAGCATCGATTTCGCGGAGGCCGTCGAGTACCTGGCCGACCGCTACGGCATCGCGCTGGAGTACGACGAGTCGAGCGCTCGCGGCGACGCGGAGCGCCATCGCCGCGAGCGCCTGCGCGCCCTTCTGGAGCAAGCGACGGCCTACTACGAGCGGGTGCTGCACGACGCGGGCGCCGCGGCGCCGGCCCGCGCCTACCTCGAGCAGCGCGGTCTCGGCGACGACGTCTGCCGCCGGTTTCGCGTGGGCTTCAGCCTCGCCGGCTATGACAAGCTGCGCGAGGCGGCGCGCGCCAAGAAGTTCAGCGACCAGGACCTGCTGGACGCCGGCCTGGTCGTGCCCGGCAAGAGCGGGCGCCCCTACGACCGCTTTCGCGGGCGCATCATGTTCCCGCTCGCCGACGACCGCGGCCGCACGCTGGGCTTCGGCGCCCGCACCATGGGCGATGAGAAGCCCAAGTACCTCAACTCTCCCGAGACGCCGCTGTACCACAAGAGCGAGGCGGTCTTCGGTCTGCGCGCCGCCAAGGCGGCGGCGGGGCGCGAGGACCGCGTGTACGTCGTGGAGGGCTACACCGACGTCCTCGCCCTGGTGCAGGCCGGCGTGCCCAACGTTGTCGCCAGCATGGGCACCGCGCTCACCGAGCAGCAGCTTGCGCGTCTCGCGCGCGTCACCAGGAATCTCTATCTGTGCTTCGACGCCGACGCCGCCGGCCTCGGCGCGATGAGCCGGGCGCTCACCCTGGGTCGCAAGATCGGCCTCAGCCTGCACGTGGTCCGCATTCCGGATGGTCTCGACCCGGCCGACTACGTGCTTTCCGGCGCCGGCGGCGACGGTTTTCGCGCGCTTGCCGCCGAAGCGCAGACGTTGCTACAATTCCACGTCCGCGTGGCGCTCTCTACCCACGATCTCGACAAGCCTGACGGCCGGGCAGGCGCGTTTGCGCAGCTCAAGGGGGTCCTCCGCGAGGCAGCGACGCCGATCGAGCGCGACGAAGAGCTGCGGTACGTCGCAGACAGACTGCAGCTCTCGGCAGAGAGCGTGCGCTACCTGCTCGCAGGAAGCGGGCGCTCACCCGAAGACGGAGACGCCGCCGGGGAGCGCCGCCAGGCGCCGCAGAGCGGCGGCACGGCGGCCGCTGCCGGCGGCGCCCATGAGCTCGAAGTGCGCTTCCTCGCCGGCTGCCTGGCGCGGCCTCAGAAGGGCCGCGCGGTGCTGGCCGGCGTCGATGAGAGCTTCTTCGCCACGGCCGAGACGCGCGCCGCGCTGCGCGTCGTGAAGGCGCGATTGGAGCGTGAGACAGTGGGGAACACAACGCAGACCGTCGCGACAGCCACTGAAGAGGGCGACGACGGCGAGGCCCTCGCCGAGGTCGTCGTCAGGGCCGGCCGGGAGAGGTTTACGGCGACTGTCGTGGACGAGCTCTTCCTCAGGGTGCAGGAAGCCCACGTGAGCCGTATCATCGCGAAGCTCAAGGTCACGGCGAAGACCGACGAAAGCGGGAAGCAGGGCGCGGAGCTGATGCGGCTGCAGGCAGTGCGCCGCACGCTCCGCGAGGCGATCCGCACGATCCCGGTGGACGAGGAGTCCGACCAAGGCTAGGGGACGACACACTTGACCGATTTCGCAGAAGATCGCAGCAAACCGACGGAGGCCGCCGAGCTCGCCATCGATGAGGTCCGCTTGCTCGTGGATGAGGGTCGCGAGCAGGGCTACCTCGCCAGCGACCACATCGCCGATGTGCTGCAGGACGTGGAGCTCACGCTCGACCAGATCGACGGCATCTACAACCTGTTCGCCGACCTCGGCATCGACATCATCGAGGGCGACGTGGTGGCCGGCGAAGAAGGCGCCGAGGTCAAGCCCGACGAAGGGGTCATCCCCAAGCTCGACCTCTCGGTGAAGACGCCCACCAACGACCCGGTGCGCATGTACCTCAAAGAGATCGGCAAGGTACCGCTGCTCACCGCCGAAGAGGAGGTGTCGCTGGCCAAGCGTATCGAGCGCCGCGACATGGACGCCAAGCGCAAGCTCATCGAAGCCAACCTGCGCCTCGTGGTCTCCATCGCCAAGCGGTACGTCGGCCGAGGCATGTTGTTCCTGGACCTGATCCAGGAAGGCAACCTCGGCCTCATCCGCGCCGTCGAGAAGTTCGACTACCGCAAGGGCTACAAGTTCAGCACCTACGCCACCTGGTGGATCCGCCAGGCGATCACGCGCGCCATCGCCGACCAGGCGCGCACGATCCGCATCCCGGTGCACATGGTCGAAACCATCAACAAGCTCATCCGCGTGCAGCGCCAGCTCCTGCAGGACATCGGCCGCGAGCCCACGCCCGAGGAGATCGCCGCGGAGATGGGCACCACCGCGCAGAAGGTCCGCGAGATCCTCAAGATCAGCCAGGAGCCGGTGAGCCTCGAGACGCCGATCGGCGAGGAAGAAGACTCGCAGCTCGGCGACTTCATCGAGGACGAAGACGCGACCATGCCGGTCGAGGCCGTCAGCGAGATCATGCAGAAGGAGGAGCTCAACATGGTGCTCGGCACGCTCACGCACCGCGAGCGCAAGGTCATCGAGCTGCGCTTCGGCCTCAAGGGTGAGCACCCGCGGACCCTCGAAGAGGTCGGTCAGAAGTTCGGCGTCACGCGCGAACGCATCCGCCAGATCGAGGCCAAGACGCTGGCCAAGCTCAAGGCGTACCGTGACTCGCAGCGTCTGCGGGACTTCCTCGATTGAGCACCGCCGTCGACTCGACGAGTGGGGCGCCGGAGGCGGATCGCTCTGCAGCCGCCTGCGCGCCGAACGCGCGCGTCCTGCTGGTATTCCCGGGGTCGCTCTACGGCGGCCGCTGGGCCGATGGCCCGCGCGTCAAGCCCGAGCTGGTCACCATGTCGACCGAGCTGCGCCACGCGGGCTTCGCCGTCGACGTGCTCGACCTCGAGGCCGAGTGCGGCAACCCCGGCGACGACGCGGCGCGCGAGGCGTTCCTCGCGCGCGCCGACGAGCTGCTAGGCGGCCGGCAGGCCGATCTCGTCGTGATCTCGTGCTGGTCGGCGCTGCAGTACGCGGCCGCCGTGGCCGCCGCGGAGCGCGTGCGGCGGCTGCATCCGGCGGCCGTAATCGCCGCCTTCGGGTACCACGTCTCGGTGCGCCCGGACGACTTCGACGAAGCGGCCGGTCTGTTCGACTGGCTGATCGTCGGAGAGGCCGAGGCGGCGATCGTCACGGTGGCGGCCGCCGTCGCCGGCGGCGATCGCGAGACCGGCGCCTGCCGCTCGCTGGAGGGCAGGCCCCTGCCGCTCGACGCCGGGCACGCCCCGGACTATGCCGCCTACCCGTACGCCGGCCGCGACTTGCCGGAGCTCGGCGTCTTCTTGAGCCGCGGCTGCCCCTACAACGCTCCGGCATGCCTGCTGCGTCCGGGCGGCGGCGGCTGGCACGCGTACCCGCCGCACGTCGCCGTGGCCATTCTCAGCGGCCTCTCCGAGCTCGCCCCCGCGCGCCTCGATGTGCTCGACCCCGCATTCGGGTACGACCCGGTCTGGCGTCGCGCCGTCCTCGAAGGCCTGGCCTCGGCCGACCGCCGCGACCTGGCGATCACCGTCGCCGGCCGGCCGGCCGACCTGACGCGCGGGGATATCGACAGGCTGTACGAAGCGCGCCTGCGTCTGCGCCTCGACGTGGGCACGCTTTCCCCCGCGCTGCTGTCGCGCACGGGGCAGGCTCCGCTGCCCGCGAAGGCCGTTGCGCATGCCCTCGACCTGCTCGCCTACGCCAACGCCAAGGGCCTCGCCACGGTCGCCTCCTTCACGTTCAACCAGCCCGGCGAGTCGCGGGCGTCGGCGGCCGAGACTCTCGGCGCCCTGCAGGGCTTCGTTGCGGCTGCGCCCAACACGTCCGTCTTCGTCCAGGCGCAGTCCTGGGCGTTTTTGCCCGCCGCCGACCCCGCTGCCGACATCGAGACGCCGGCGGCGCGCTTCGGCACGCGCATCGCGCGGCCGCAGTGGTGGAAAGAACGGGCGCCGGCGGAGGCCGCCGCCAAGGAGGTCGTGGCCAGCCACGAGCTCGCCGACCTGCCGGCCGGCGACGAGAGCTACTGGCGGCCGCGCTTCGACGAGCTGCGCGGGCGCCTCGACGCCAAGCTCACCGCCGAGGCGCGGCGTGGCCTGCGCAGCCACGAGGGTGTCGGCTCGGCCGCCGCGGGCGTGCCGCACGGCTGGTGGGTCGAGGCGCGCTGGCACTGAGGCCGGCGGGCGCGGCGTGTTTGTCCGGGGCCGTGCCCTGGCCTATACTCGGTCCTCCACAGCGGTCCTCGGTAGCTCAATCGGTAGAGCATTCGGCTGTTAACCGAAGGGTTGTAGGTTCGAGTCCTACCCGAGGAGCCACTTTTCCTGCAAGTGGCCACTTTCCCCCGCTCCCGCGAACGGCCCGCAGCGGCCCCGTGTCCTCCGTTTGTCCTCCTTGCTTCCACAACTACCCCTCGCTGCCGTCCACGATCGAGGCAACGAGCTCGGCCGCCGACTCCTGCATGTCGGGCATGACGTGCGAGTAGAGGTCCATCGTGATCGAGATATTCTTGTGCCCGAGCCGCTCCTGGACCACCTTGGGATGGACGCCGGCCCTCAGCGCCAAGGTCGCCCACGTGTGCCTCAGATCGTGAAGCCGGATGCGAGGCACCGGCGCCGCCTTCACCGCTTCCTCAAAGAGCTTGCTGACCCGGTCGGGATGCCAAGGCGCACCGTCTTCGCGCACGAACACGTGGCCCGTCGCCTGCCACGCCCCGCCCCACTGGGCGGCGTCGTCGAGCTGCCGCTGGAGCTGCGCGCGCAGAGTGCCCACCGTGCCGCTGTCGATGCTGATCGAGCGGCGCGCGTCGGACTTGAGCGGTCCCTCCTGGACCGCGTAGCCGTCCTGCTTGCGCTGCCGCCTGATCATCACCTTGCCGGCGTCGAGGTCCAGCGAGTCCAGCATGAGCCCGAGCGCCTCACCGCGACGCAGTCCCGTCTGCGCGAGGAAGCGCCACACGGGGTACAGCCGCGTGTCCTTCGTGATCTCGAGGAAGGTGTGGAGCTGTCCCGCGCTCCACGTCTGCATCTCGCGTTTGTGCACCCTCGGCCGCTTCACGCCGTGGGCGGCGTTGGTGCTCACGAGCCCGTCGCGAACGGCGGCGCCCAGCGCCTTGTGGAGCGTTACCAGCGTCTGCTTGCGGGTCTGAGCGGAGGGGATGCCCCCCCGCGTGCCCTCGTGCGTCGCCATGTGCGTCCTCAGCCGCTTCACGTCGCGTGAACTGAGCTTCTGCAGAGGCACGGTGCCGAGCACCGGCACGATCCGCTCCCTGACGTGCGTCGCGTAGACGCGGATGGTGCCGGCCGTCAGTTCCTCGCCGGCGAGCGAGGGCAGCCATTCGTCGTTGATGTAGGCGCCCAAGCTGAGCTTGGAGGGCTCCACGAAGCCGCCCAGGGCATCGGCTTGCTTCTCCGCTGTGAGCCGCGCATCTGCCTCCGTCTTCAGGCGGAAACGGTCGGGCAGCACGATCTGTCGACGGCGCTCGACATCCTCGAGGTCGCCGCCACAGACCGGGCAGGCATCGCGTTGTTCGTCGTCGGCCCAGAGCAGGCGGCCGGCGCCCCGGCCACGCTTCGCCGCGCAGGACGGGCACCGCTGAGCCGTCTGCGTGCCCAGCTCGAGCACGACCTCCCACACGTTGCCGCGTTTGCGGACGTGGCCGGTCATCGCTTGCCTCCCCATGTTTCCGAGCCCGTGAGTCGCCGCCAAGAGGCGCGCGCCTGATTGGAAAAGGACTTCGCATACGGGTCGTCCTTGACCCGGAAGCGCCACGAGCGAGGTTGTGCCTGGCCGTCGCAACGCGCGTTCCACTCGCCGCGCCGGTCCGGCCAGCTACCATCCTCACCCCGCCAGCGGTCCGCCAGCAGAGCGAGCGCGATGCCCCGTTCCTTCATCGGCTTGTCGCGCCCCGGGTTTGGCCCGCGCGCCCAGTTGTACTCCCGGCTCACCTCTTCGGCGGAGGCTCTCCAGTTGGCGTCAAGCGAAATGCGCCACAGAGACGGCATCCCGTGCCCCGTCACGGATACCCGAATCCTCGGAATGAACGGAGTCACGCCGCACAGCGCCCACGTCGTGGCCCACTCTGGGCCAGCCTCGGCCAACGGCTGCGGGCCAACGTCGTCGACCGCGAGGCGCCTCACTAAGCGGTGCAGGCTCAGCAGCGGCCCATAGGTCGGCACCGGCACTCCCCCTGAGCTGCCGTCGCGCCGCACGTAGCGCAGTCTGAGCCGCTCCCACCCAACGTGGTCGGGATCGTCGGCAATCGGCTCGCTCTCGGCGAGGCTCGCCAGCCGGGCGAGGCGTTCGCTGAGCCCGAGCTTCATCAAGGCTTCGGCCTGCACGTCCGTCGCGTAGCGCCGCTGGGTGAAGATCGCGAGAGTGGGCTCGCCCGGCTTCGGCGCGCGCGCCGAGATCCACGACTCCAGATCATCCCACTCGACGAGGCGGCCGCCGAGAACGTCACGACGGAACGCCTGGGCGGCCGGGTCGCGCGCCGCGCGCTCGGCCAGCAACCGCGATAGACCCTCGAGGCGCGCATCGGGCGGCGTGGTCCGCTCGCGACTCTGCAGAGGCCGCTTCGGTGCCCCGGTCGGGAAGCTGGCGTCTATCTCCTGGTATTCGCTCAGCAACTTGCCGTAGGCAGCGGCAGGATTCTTGCGCGCCAGCGCCACGACGCCGCGCCTCGCGAGCTCCTGCCAAACGTCTTCACGAATCCGCCTGCCGATGTCGCTCTGCAGGCGTTCGCGCAGAGCGTCCGTGGTCATACCCGTAAGGCCCGTGCTTCGCGTATTTGCCATACTCCAAAGTGTACTAGAGCGCGAGCGCGGCGTCAATGCTGGCGCCCGTCAACGGAGGGATGGTGACCTGACGAATGGCCGAATTTCTACAACGAAAGCTTGTCATTACGAGAGAGCGCGAGGCGGCCAACATGAACAAGCGCCAGCTCGGCGCGAATTCGGATCTTCACCCGTCACGAATCAGCGTGATTGAGAACGGCCGAGCGATTCCCTACGACGTGGAACTCGCGCGCATCGCCGCGGCCCTCGCCTGGCCCGGCGACCCGGCCGCCCTGCTGGAAGAGGTGGACCGTGAAGGCGTCCGCTGAGCCGATCGACCTCGACGATCTGCCGCTGGCGCTCAGCGTCAAGACTGTAGCGGCCCTCTGGAGCATGTCGACCGACGCGCTGTACGAGAGCATCGCCGCCGGTACTTGTCCCTGGCCGGTGCTCCGAGTCGGCCGCGTGATCCGCATCCCGCGGGCGGCCGTCCTGGCATCACTGGGCATCGCTGACCCGCCGCCCGCCGACGGTGCCGGGAGGTGCTCATCGTGACGTGGACCTACTGGCGCGTTTCCCCCCGCATCTGGTACGAGCCCTGGAGCGACGACGCCCGACTCCTCAGCTTCTATCTGCTGACCTGCAAGCATCGTGAGGCTGAAGGACTGTTTCGGCTTCCCAAGGCATACATGCACGACGATCTGAAGTGGTCGCCGGAACGGTTGGCCGTCGCCTTGGACGAACTGTTGCGAGCTGGTTTCGTCGAGTACGACGAGGGCGCGTCCGTGATCCTCATCACAAAGGCCCTCAAGTACCAGTCGCCGGCGAACCCGAACCAAGTGAAGCACGCAATCGGCAAGCTCGAGGACCTGCCGGAAACGGCTCTTTTCGCAGGACTTCTGCGCAGCGCCGAACGGTATGCCAAAGGGTTTGCGGAACGGTTGCGGGAAGGGTTGCCGACACGGTTCGGCAACGGTTCCTATGCTACAGCTCTTCCTCCAGCTCCAACTACAGCTCCAACTACAGCTCCAAAAGAACCATGTCCGCCTGAAGATCCGGCGGACGTGCTGTGCGGCGAGCTCGTCACCACTGCCAGCAACAACGGCGACACCTTCGAGCTCTTCTGGGCCGCATACCCTCGCAAGGAGACGAGGCCGCGAGCGGCGAGCCTCTTCGCACACCTGAAACCGGGCGAGCAGGTGAGAGCCCTGGCCGCTGGCCGCCAGTACGGCGCGTGGGCCGCTCGGCACACCGACGCAGAGCTCATGCTGCCGAGCACCTTCCTCTCGAAGACTGGTCGCAGGTGGGAGGAGTGGGCGGACGGCCCGCCCCTTGGCCGCGACCGCGGCAGCGCGCCGGCCCAGAACAGCTATCAGGGCGAGCGCACCGCCGCCGATCGCGAGTTCTTCACCAACGTCCCCGAGGCAGAGGAGGTAGCGCCGTGACCGACCACGCGACCTGCCGAGAATGCGGCGAGCGGTTCGACTTCGAGCGCCCTGAGCGCCCCCCGCCGGCCCCCGACGCCGACCGCAGCATCTTCGACGTTGCCCGCTTCACGCCGACCGTCTGCACCGCCTGCGAGAGCACCGCGGCGCAGCTGCAGGCCGTGGAGGCCCGCGAGGCCGCGCGTATCGAGCGCAACGTGCCGCTGCGCTACCGCGACGCGGACTTTGACAGCTTCCGCGCCGCCACGCCCACGCAGAGGCTTGCCCTCGAGGCCGTTCGCGACCATGCCGGCGAGGGAGTCTTTCTGCTGGGGCCGCCCGGCTGCGGGAAGACCCACCTCGTGTGCTGCGCCGTCCTGGGCGGGCCGGACGGGTCCCTATTCGTCTCCTCAACCGACCTGCTCGACGACATCCGCGCCGGTTTCGACGGTGACGGGCAGGGCTTCTTCGCTCGCGCCAAGCTTGCGCCGCTGCTGGCACTTGACGACCTCGGCAGTGAGAACCCCAAGGACTGGGTTCGCGACCGCCTGTACACCCTGCTCAACGCCCGCTGGAACGCGAACATGCCGTTACTCGTCACGACGAACTGCACGCCGCAGGTGATCGCTGAGCGCATCGGCGCCGCCGGCGTCTCCCGCCTCAGTGGGCTCTGTCGCCGTCGCATCGACATGGAAGGTCGCGATGGGCGCCGCGGCTGACGTCCCCACCGCGCTCGGCATCTCCACCCGTGAGTGGGTGGACGACCGGCCTTGAGAACCTCGGACTCTATGGCCGCGCCGAGCGTCATCTCCCCGGCGATGACCTTTTCCGCCAGCCCCGGCGCCTCGCGCTTCACTTCGGCGGCCCGCTGGACGCTGGCGCGGGAGACTTGCAGGAGGTCGGCGGCGTCGGCCTGCGAGACGGCTGATGCCTCAAATGAAGCATCAGCCTTGTGGACATGCTTCGGCAGATTCGCCAGTTCCACCGCCACCATCGCGCGCTGTGACGTCGTCAGGTGCCGACGCTCCAATCCTGACGTGCGCGAGCTGGCGGCAGAGGCCCTCCTGGGCGCCTCCCAGGCGTTGCGCCCACACCACCCTTCGTGACCGCAGAATCGGCCCGTCGGGCCGCCGAGGAACTGAGGAGACGATGACGAAGAAGCGTTCGACCACGACTCACCTGCGCATCCTGCGCGCCACCTCCGCCGATGCCTTCCCAGCGCTCGAGATCGAAGCCGCGGCGCCCGCGCGCCTCGTCGACACCAACAACGTGGTGGCGCTGGGCAATCTCGACGACGACCAGCAGTTCGTCTGGGCGGCCGAGCTGACCGCGACGCTGCGGACGCACGAAGCAGCGGTGCGCCGGCTGGCAGAGAACACCGAAGGGTGGGACTTCCACCTGCGAGTGCTGGGCCACGAGGGCGAGGCGCCGACCAGCGACTTCCTCGTCTCCGCCTCCCACCTGCCCGCCGACGACTTCGAAGCGCTGGCGTCCGGATTCGAGCTTGGCGAGCTCGACGTGGTGGCGGTCGTGGGGCCGATGGGGAGCGCCACCTTCATCCGTGGGAGCGAGACGGCGAACTGACGCAATCATCCGTGTGACACGTCGCGTACACTGATTCTGCCTGGGGAGGTGGGTTTCGGACCCGAACCCGTCCAGTACGTCAAGGAACGACCCTGCGGGGGGCACGCGCAGACGCAGGCCCGCCCGGCCGCACAACCCACTGACGACGACGCGCGGCTTCGGCCGCGCCAGAGGTGAACACCATGCCTTGTGACTACAGACAGTTTGAAGCCCAGGCCGAAAGCCTGGAGAAGCGCGTTCAGGCACTCAACGCGAAGCAGAACCGCACCCCCGACGAACGCGACGAGTGCTTGAGTTTGATGGGCCAGATCCACGCCCTCGAGGGTGCAGCCGGCCGGGTCAAGGAAGCCGAGCTTGCCGACCTGCGCGCCTCGATCGCCAACGGCACCGCGCCGATCGTGGGCGGGGGCTACGGCTCCAGCGACGTGCAGGACTTCCACGCCTACCTCAAGAGCGGCGGAGAGATTCGCAACTCGATGAGCTCCGGCTCCGATCCCGGCGGGGGCTACCTCGTCCCTGAGCCCGAGCACGCCGCGCTCCTCGAGGTGCGCCGGGCAATCGACCCGATTCTGCGCCTGGCGACGAACTTCCAGATGACCGGCTCCGACACCATGTATCTGCCGCGAAAGGCAACCATCGGTGAGGCTCTGAGCGCCGTCGAGAGCGCCGCCCGGCCGGAGACGGACGCCCCGACCTTCACCAGCGGCACGCTCGTGGCGCGCGACTACTACGCCTCGCAGAAGGTCACGCAGCTCTTGCTCGACAGCGTGGCCGGCATCGAGTCGATGCTCACCTCGTGGCTCTACGCTGACGCCTACGGCGCCTTCTCGCACGATCTCGCGGTCGGCACCGGCTCCGGCGAGCCCCTCGGCCTGTTTGGGGGCGGAGGCTTCTTCGCTCACTACCCTTCGGGCAGCGGCACCGCCCTCGTGAACACGTGCTTCATCGGCGTGGCCTGCGCACTTCACCCGGACTTTCTGCCGAACGCCGCGTGGCTCATGAACGGCACCACGCTGGCGACAATCTCCATGTTCAGCCATCCGGGCAACGACACTCAACTGTTGGTCGACTGGTCGAGCGGCTCGCCGCGGCTCCTGGGCTACCCGATCTACCGCTGCGACGCCGCGCCTCAGATTGGGGCAGGCACGTTCCCGATCGCGTTTGGGGACATCTCGCAGGCAATGGTCACGGGCGTGCACCGTGCTCCGAGCGTGATCCGAAATCCGTACTCTGAACCGCCCTTCGTTCTCTTCCAGCAGCTCGCCCGCCTCGCGGGCACGCCCTGGAACGCTGAGGCGTGCATCCTCGTGGAGGTGGCAGCAAGTTGACCTTCGGCGCCGGAGGCACTCAACCTGGGAGTGGTCAACGAACAGGCCGTTGCTTCCGGCGCCGTTCATCTTGAGCCGACAACCATGGGACGACGGCTCAAGCAGCGCTGCCGATCTGCACCGTCGGCGCGCGCCCGCGGCCTCGCCGGCCGTAACCGGCGAGGCCGCAACTATCTGACGTGCAGACGGAGTATGGGGTCGACTCACTAGAGGCCGCGAGCGCCGACCCTGCCGTCCGGGCAACGCGCACGCCCTCGAATTGGGAAATCGTGGGACGCAACTTCCCGCCCCGTCACAAAACGGTGACCGCCGCGGCATCCTGAGGCCATGAACCTGCCCCTCTGCGTCGCCTGCAACGCGCCCCTCACCCCAGCGCCTACCGGCCGCCCCCGCTTGTACTGCTCACCGCGCTGCCGAAAGGCCGCGAGCCGCGCCCGTGGTCGCACGTGGGAGCCGGCCCCGGGCGCCCCAGTGGACGCCGATCCCCTCACCGCCGCTTTCCTCACCGGGCGCGCGACCGCCGCGCCCACCGACGAACAACTCGCTGTCGTTCTGCTGGAGCTCCACGCCATAGCCGGCTCACTGCACCGCCTCGGTCGCGAGGCCCGGCCGCGGCTGGCGTGGAGATGTGAGAAGATCGCCGGCATCCTTGACGCGGCGTTGGCGAACTACCTGCCGACACCGTAGGGGCGCCCCCGCGCGCGCGAGGGCCGCAGGCTACCCACACCCGCCCCGAGCGCCGCGCGCCCGCCCTGGCCGTCCTGTGCAGCCTCAGGCGCCTTGCCGACCTAGCAGCCGGCCGCCGCCTGAGCGTCACGTGCTCTCTTGAGACACTGCCGCGACGCCCACAAACTCCTCTGAGCATCAATCTCCTCGAGCGCCTGCAGGTGCGCCTCGGTGAGCTTCTGAAGGTAGCAGACGCGACAGAGCCCGTTGCCCCGCGACGCTATCTCACGCCGTGCGCACACCGGGCAGAGCGCCGCCTCGCGGTCGAGCTTGACGCGCGCCGCCACCGCCTCCGCTGAGACGCGACCGCTGACGAGATCGCCGCGCATGTCGGCGCGCAGACTGCAGCACCGCGGCTGCCCCAGGACGAGGCCGCGACGACTACCCGGTTGACGGAGGCTGATACCGCCCCTGCTGGCCGCCGACTTCACGCTTGAGACGGTCCTGCCGAGTAGCAGGGCCAGGGCAGAGGCGCCCAGGCGCCCATGGTCCCGGAGCTCCCGGAGCTCCACGGTCGTCCACAAAGTTGCGGCGGTAAGTGGCACGAAAGCAGTCTACTCTGAGTCGTTGCCCGCGCAAGCTGTTTGTCCTCCATCTGTACTCTCAACTTGCGCCGAACAGGCCGGGGGCGCCCGGCAGCGCCCGCCGACGTTTCGCGTTCTCCCTGCAAAGAGCGGTTTTCGGCCGATACGCGCGGACCACGCCGGGTGATTGACCCGACCCGAAGGGTTGTAGGTTCGAGTCCTACCCGAGGAGCCAGTCTTCTTGCGGGGCGCCGTGGCCGAAGGGCCACGGCGCCCCTGCCGCGTACGGTCCGCGACGGCGTGCGCTTCTCGGGCTTCTTCTCGCCGCAGCCGGGTACACACTCCTGGAGTGGACGGTGGTGGCCGCCGCAGCGCGGCCCAGAAGCGAGGAGGGACCATGGCAGACACCCTTGAGGTCGCCGAGACGGCAGCCCGCGCGGACGCGGCCGAGAACGGCCTCACGCGCTTGGCGGAGCGCCTCGGCGCCAATGCCGCGGCGAGCGCGGTCTTCGGCACGCCCGTGGAGCGCGACGGCGTGACGGTCATCCCGGTGGCGCGCGTGCGCTATGGGTTCGGCGGCGGTGGTGGCGGCGGGCGCAAAGAGAAGGCCCAGGACGGCTGGGGCGGCGGCGGCGGCGTGCAGGCGGTGCCGCTCGGCTTCATCGAGGTCAAGGACGGCGGCGCGCAGTACCGGCGCGTGCACGATCCCCTGCGCCTGGCGATCGCCGCGTTGCTCTTGCCGCTCTCGATCGCCGCCGCCGGCGCGGTGCTGATCGTGACGCTCACCGTGCTGGCGCGCTCCGTGAAGAACATGTTCAACTTCCCGCAGCTGCCCCGGCCGTTTCGCCGGCGCCGCGCCTGACGTGGGCGCGCCGGCCGCGGCCGGCGCGCCGGACACGAAAAAAGGGCGGGGCCGCTCCCTTTCGGCCCCGCCCTTTCGGCGGTCTTGACTTGTGTGCGGCCCGGGCGGCTTGCGGCCGAGCGGCACGTCGTCCAGGTTCAGGTGAGGTTGTAGGCTGTCTCTCCGAACTCGCCGTCGTCGAGCCCCTTGAGCTCCATGGAGTCCGGGACGCGGATCGAGCCGAACACGTTGATGAGCTTGAGGATCAGGAAGGTCGCGACGAACGCGTAGCCGGCGATGACCACCGTGGCCAGCACCTGCCAGCTGAAGAACGTCCAGTTGCCGGCGATGAGGCCGTCGGCTCCGTTCGCGTTCACCGATTTGAGGGCGAACACGCCGAGCAGGATCGTCCCCAGCACGCCGCCCACGCCGTGGCAGGCCCACACGTCGAGGGCGTCGTCCCACTTCATGAAGTCCTTGAAGCGGACGGCGAAGTAGCAGCCCGATCCCGCCAGGAGACCGAACACGAACGCTGCCCAGGTCGGGACGTAGCCGGCGGCCGGCGTGATGCAGGCCAAGCCGGCCACGGCGCCGGTGAGCGCCCCGACGAGGCTCGGCTTGCCGTCCTTCCACCAAGTGATGCCCAGCCAGGTACACATCGCGATGGAGCCGGCGATATCGGTGTTCACGAAGGCCTGCGCGGCGATGCCGTTGGCGGCGAGGGCCGAGCCGGCGTTGAAGCCGAACCAGCCGAACCACAGCAGGCCGGTCCCCAGCGCGACGAAGGCGATGTTGTGCGGCATGCCGCGTTCGCCTTTGCCAAACCGGCGCCGGCCGACCACGAACACAGAGGCCAGGGCCGCGAAGCCGGCGCTGACGTGCACCACCAGGCCGCCGGCGAAGTCGAGCACGCCGTGCTGGGCCAGCCAGCCGCCGCCCCAGATCCAATGGACGAAGGGGATGTAGACGAGGATGCTCCAGAGCACCAGGAACCAGAGGTAGCTCTTGAACTTGACGCGATCGGCGAACGCGCCGGTGATGAGCGCCGGGGTGATGATGGCGAACATCTCCTGGTAGACGAAGTGCGCCTGCGCGGGGATGTTCGGCGCCCAGGGCCCCGGCAGTTGGGCGACGCCGGTGAGCAGCGCCCAGTGGAGATCGCCGAAGATCCCTCCGATGTCGCCCGAGAAGGCGAGCGAGTAGCCGAAGAACACCCAGATCGTGGTGACGACGCCCATAGAGATGAACGACTGCATCATGATCGCAAGGAAGTTCTTGCGGCGGACCAGGCCTCCGTAGAAGAACGCGAGGCCTGGGGTCATCAGCGCCACGAGCGCAGCGCAGATGAGGACGAACGCAGTGTCGCCCGTGTTGATTCCGCCCATGCGAAATCCTCCTATGAACGTGTCCGGCCCCCCAAGCTCGGAACCCTCAAGGGAGTACGTCGGCGAACCTCACCCAAGAGCCAGACGCTGGCCGGGCGTCGGTGGGGATACCCTCCAGCCACCAGCCCGAATGCCGCGATTCTCACAGCTTGTGAAGCGGCGTGCAAGATGCGGTTGGGGCGCAG
>Ga0114951_10000316_pt1 | contig 69820 bp, 60 predicted proteins | sample AM7aDNAmetaG_FD_88677 | JGI IMG/M metagenome (GOLD analysis project Ga0114951, IMG submission 88677) | Freshwater microbial communities from Finland to study Microbial Dark Matter (Phase II) - AM7a DNA metaG | ecosystem: Environmental > Aquatic > Freshwater > Lake | place: Finland: Lake Alinen...
AGGCTGCTTGTCTTCCGGCAGGAAAATCGCTCGCGCCAGAGAAAGCGGACACTCGTAACCGCTGTAGTCCTCTGCTCCGTGATCGGCGCGGTCGTCATCACGGTCGCCCGATATGGAATGCACCGGCAACTTCCATCGGCGAATGTGGCCGTTGTATCCGAAGCGGTAAACCTGTGGGATGCCGGTACGATCCGAGGTAACCAGCCAGGCTCGCTGCAATCTGTGTTTCTGCCGGCTGCAGTGGTTAGGGTTACGATCATCCTTCCGCGCTTCAGCCCTCCGGGCCAATACGCCGTGGCCGTAACGCAGGATCAAAATGGAAATGGCGTTGTAGCCCAGAGAAGCGCGCCGGCGACGATTAATGGCGACCACGAATCAGTGTCGGTTGAACTGGACCTGCGGGCGGCCAAGGCGGGAGCGTATTTTTTAGCCACGACCCACGAACAGGATCAGGCGTCGTACTACTATCCTTTGCAAATCAAGTAAGTAGCCCTCTTCGCCACTCAATTCCCGACTCAGTAGCAATCCAAGCATTTGTCTCGGAAATAAGCTCAAACACTCGATGGATGCGAATCCCAGTTGGCAGCAAATAAGGTTCGCGAGTGAACAATTCAGGAGACGCTGGCCGACTTAACGGGAGTTATTTTCTGCCTTGCCGGTTGGAACGTCGGAACGGGCCCCGACGCATCAGAACGGTTGACCTCCGCGGAATCTTCAATTGGCAGAATGTCGTCCTCACCTTCTTCCACAGCTCCGCCCTCCAGAAGCGTTCCAAAAGCCTACCGGGGCCTGCCTCCGAATTTGCCGGGTTCTATGAGGCTGTTTTCGGCTGGTTTCGCCTTTCCAAAACCAGGTGATTCTGGAGGGCGGGAAGTCAGTAATGGCTCCCTTGCATGGCCGTTTCTCAACACCCTTTCCCTCACGGACGTTCAAGTCTTTGCGAAAGAGCTCGCTGGCTAGCCGCCCGAAGGGGTTTCGACCTTGAGGATCTTGAAATCCCAACCATAATTCCGCGGACGCTTTGGGAAATAGAAGTTCCCAAAGTCTCCGGTTTCCCCTGGTCCGATACGCGCGTACACCTCCCTGACACTCTCGCCTACTTCAGTGCAACTAGATCGTTCCTCTTGAGTCAAGGGAGTATCTTCGGGCTGTGGAGTAGCTCCGCAAGCGAAGATACGAATTCTCATTCTGATAAACGAAATCTCACTCCTTGAATCATTAAATACGTGCCCTCCGAAACGATACCTCTCGTTGGGGGCCTCGTTCGAACCATCGAGAACCACCACGTCAGGCAGAGTCCCGGTAACCTTGATGTGGGAGACTATCTCCGACGATGCGGCCGGCCCGGTCACAAAATGCGTGTCATTGCCACCGAAAGCCCAGATGAGAATGAGAGCAACCAACGCAACAGGCACAAGCCAGTACGCACGTAGTCGGGGTTTCTTCATAGACGGCGAAGAGACGTGGCGGGTCTGCTGATTCGCAGAATGGGGAGTGGGATGCTTGTGGCGCATTCGGGAAATCCAGCCAGAGATCCAACGGAAGACCAAGACCATGACCGCCCAACTGCCTGCAAACAGGATTAGAGCGCCGATGAATCCTCCGATGGCGAAGGGAACGAACTCTCCCGAGCCTGTCGCTCCACTCTTGCTGGCATTACTTATTGCCGCCAATAAACTGAGGATCGAGCACACGATCCACGATTCCCGAGAAACAAGCGGCCTTTTTTCGTCTCTCGGTTGCGTAGGTTTGTCTTGACTCGTCACAGATTCCAGCTCAGACTGGTCACTGCTGAGCGAAAGCTGTTCTCTTTCCTTAACGGAGTACTTGTGAACATTCTGCGAAGCAACTACTCGCACATCACTAGGTGTTGAATGGGTGGGCGTGGCTACTGGCAAATGCACATCGTCAATATGCCGCGGATTGCCACAAGCGCGGCAGAACTCATTTCCCCCGGTAATCCTGGCACCGCATCTTCCGCAGTACGCATGGTCTCGCAGATGTTCTGGTCCATCCGCCCGAGCCGGCGGTTGCGGCTTCGAAATTGGAGGTTCCGCGGCGGCAACAGGACTGACCCCGGTCGGCGCCCCGCACCGAACGCAAAATCTCGCTACTGCGGGTAGCTCACATGCGCAATTTGGGCAGTACACAGAGTCGGTCCCCCATGAAAGGTTGTTGGAATTGTACTTCAGGCTGCCCCTGATAATTCAAAGCGGCAATGGCAAACTGCACGTAACGAGGAGCAAGATTAATCAGGGGGCAGAGATCCGCCTTTGTCTACTCGAAAACCTTGATCTGGACACGCGGCCCGCGGCATGATCCGCTAGGTTCACTTTCTGGTTTACTTTGTCGATATCAGGTCGGCATCTGTTGGACAGTTTGTAAAGTCGAGCTTTGAGTTATCGTGCAGTATCCTTGTCCGCCTAGCCTTGAATTCGCCCGCTTCTTCGTCCCCCGCCGCCTTTTCAACCAGGTAGTTTCCAACAATTGAGCCTTTGCTCCGCTTCCCTGTGAACGTGATCTTTTCGTCAGCGCTCGTGACCACAAAAGTCACATCTTCGCCTGACACTGAACCCGTCAGCGGACCACTGCCCCCCAGTGGGCGGAGTACAGCGAGGCAGCCACGAAGGTCGCCACTCGTGTCTTGAACAAACAGGGCAAACCCGGCGTATAGGTCCGCAGTGTCGTTGTGTACTGTGCCCGCCAATTGTCCGGTGAATGGCCCCAATTGTTGCTCCTGTGGTCCGTTAAAATCCCTCACATTGCTTGCTGTCAGCTCACTAGGCTTTTGCTGTAATTGCGGCGACGGCTGGATCTGTCGGAGCGAATATTGGAGATGTTCATCGAGAAGCGGCTTAAGATGCTCCGAACTGACCGCGAAGTTGAGGTTTTGCCCCTCCTGCGCCTGCATTGTTGCAATACCAATCGCCTGACCACTGCCGTTAAGAACTGGTCCCCCTGATGATCCTGGGGAGATGGGTGCCGTAATCTGCAGATATCGGGTGGTTTTGTAGCTGCGGATTGCGCTAATGATTCCATCGCTAACCGTATTCTCAAGCCCTTGGGGACTCCCGATCGCAATGACCCTTTCCCCGACCGTTATGTCTCCGGAAGTATCGAGCGGAATGGCTGGGAGGTCGTGAGGGGATCCTTGACCCCCAAATTCGCGGAGTTGAAACACCACAAGATCCTTGTCTCTGTCGAACCCTTCAATTGAGGAAACCTCGAACCTGCGCCCCGAACAGCATTCTGCGGTGGCTTGCGACGCCCCATGGAGCACATGGTAGTTGGTGGCCGCCAAGCCCGCACTGGTCAAAATGAAGCCGCTGCCCTGAGCCTCTCGGTTGCCCGCGGCGTCGTAGCTGATGATTGTGAGCACCGCTGTGGTGAGGGGTGGGACCTTTGGCCGATTTGCGCTGGAGTCCGGCAAGCTTCCTTTTGAGGTGCTCACGAGCACGATGGTAAGGATGAGGGCCAGTGCGCCAATAACGAGACCCGTCGGAAGAAGCCATCGGGCGCGCTTCGTTGCGGTGGACAAAGCACGGGCTCGCGGTTCCTGGTAGAGGGTCTGTCCGCACGCAAGACAAAACACAGCACCGTCAGGATTTTTGGTTCCGCAGTTAATGCAATGAGCCATTGTTTCCTGTATGTATGATAGGCCTGCCCGCGCTACAATTCCACCAACGATTTATCTGAGGATGTTGATCAGTGTATTGCCCAAACTGCGCATGCGAACTCCCGACGGTAGCGAAGTTCTGTGTCAGATGCGGAGCGACTACTAGGTTCGTTGAGGCGGTGTCTTCTGCAAGGCCCTTCGTATCGATCCCACTAGGGCCAACTCCGGTTATTACGCCTAAACGTCTGGGCGACCAAGTGTATTGCGGGAAATGTGGTACTAAGGCCATTGGGGGCAATCTGTTCTGCACGTCATGTGGGAATCCGCTGTATGAGGACGACGTGCCAGGACCGCCCAATTTGCTTACGCATTCCGACGCCGAAGTGCGCGAAACCGAATTCACTCCGATTCTGCCAACTGCTCTCCACCACAATTCCGCGACCGTGCAAATTCAAGAGACAACGGCCACGGAAGATGTACTGGCTCCCCTCGAACCGATACCGGATGCGCCCGGCGGAACTTTAACCGAACCAATCTCCTCAAGCGTCATCCCGGGCGCGAACGCAGTAGCGACCAACGGAATCGAGCCGCCCGTGGTGCGGTTTGTACTACAGGCCCTGGGAACTATGCTGACGGTTTCGGTGATCGCCTTCGCTGTAGCGGACGACATAGCCAGATCTGCGCTCTCAGTATGGCTTCCGCTCCTGGTCGCCGGGTTCATCCTTCCTTTCCTGCTATACCGCACCATCAAAACGCTTGGGACTTTGAAGCATCTGAGCGTCGCAGATGAGGCGGTTGGCCAAGCGCGGATTCGACTACTGAAACAGAGCATCGTCTTCGGTGTGCTGTTTACGATTATCTCTTCCGGAGTTGGGTACGGCATCGGGACCAGCGGTAGTGAAACGCACCGACTGCTGACTGACGAAGATCGATACGCTGCAATCGGCAAACGTATCAGTGATCAGCGCAATTCCGGGGGGGCCACAGTCCCAACGCAAATCGCCATGTACGACCGGCTAGAGCCGGATGTGCGGGACTTTGCCAGGATCTGTGCAACCTTGCACGCCGAGTTGACTGTATTCGATGGAAAATATCCCGGCCAGCACCAGACCACCGAAGCCTCACTGCACAACATAGACAACGGAGCTAAGCGCGCCGCCCTTCTACTGCAAGAAATTGAGGTCGCGAGACGGATCGCCTCCCTTGAAGGCACCCAACAATGGACCGTCTGGAAGAGCGACATGCTGCCACTGTTGGACCAGGAAGACGCGCTCAATTAGCTGGTTGCTGTGGCGAGAGCGGATAAAACTTCGCGACGGCTTCGTCCCAGTCACAAGTGCGGAAAACATGTCTTACCCTTTCGGACCGCAACAAGTAGAGCGACCAAATAGCAGGACCAATCGCATCCCAAACATCAAAGAAGAGAGCGTCAGGAAACTTCTTCACGTCTATGGCCACCGCCACGGAGCAGGCCACGAGTTGGGCCAGCAACACCCAACGCAGCAGTTTCAACAGTCCCCACGACCGCACAGAGAGAAGCATGGTGCTGACAGCCACCTGAATTCCGAAAATCAGCAAGATGGGCACAGCAGACAAGAGAAAAAGATGATACAGACCGGCGTCAGCAAAACTCTCTGGAACATAGCTTTGAAAAGCCACCATGAAAGTTATCGCTGTCAGCAGGATGCCGCCATAAAGCTGCCAGTAGTAGAGCATTAACCATCCCCCGACGGGAGAACGCCTCGACCTATAACAAACGACCCACGCGATGATCCCTCCCGGAAATCCGGGAGTGTAATTGCTGCTGCTTGAACTTGTGACGAGTAGAAAAGCAAGTAGTTGCGGGAGAACCATTGTCGTCCTCAGCTTAGAATACAGGCTATCCTGAACCGCGCCCATTCGTACTGTCAAGTTCACGTGAGTTGAGCTCAAGTCGTTTCTGCAGATTCCGAGGATCGCAGGCACGCGTTCCGTTCGCTGAGCCTTCGCCGGGGAGCGATCATCCCTGTAGAGTCGCGCACGGATCGCAGCGAAAGAGGAGCATAGCGCATCATTGGCAGTGAAGTCAGTGCCGGGGTGAGGTATCGTCCGAGAAACGGCCATGCGAGGGAGCCATTGCTGACTTTCCGCCCTCCAGAATCACCTGGTTTTGGAAAAGCGGATACGATCGCCCTCGGCGCCACGGAACAAGCACGCGGGAGAGCCATTCCGGCAGATTTTTGGAACGCCTCTAGAGAGCGTAGCTGTGGTGAAGAGCGGCAAGTTGAACACGGGCAGTTCCTCTGGTCACCACTGAGTCAAGTGCCTGAGTTGAGACAGCTTACACCGCGGCGAGCAGATCAGTACCGGCAAACGCCGATGTAGCCGGGAGGGATTTTCGATTGTTGCATAATCTCCCTCGCGCCCGCTGAGCACTCTAGCATCCGATTGATGGACGAAGCTCTCCCCGCCTCGTGTTGCTGTCGAATGGCGGCCAATCCTGGGAATGAGCCCCGCAAGGGGTGTCAATTGCGCGCTCAACTGACACGTACTGCGTGATGACCTCGAATCGATTTGACAACATGTTCAAGTTGGCCGTCCACCCGCTCCCGTCGTTCGCGCCAATTGAACTCGATCAGTTCGTCCGGTTCCATCGGCGTTCCTTCCAGCACCAACCCGTTCCATGTGTAGTATGCTCCTGTGGGCATCGCCAACCGAAATCCATTGCCGACTTTGACGGAAGTTGCGGAGAGGAGACGACCAGCCGTTTTCTCTCCGACGATTGTGGCGAGCCGATTCTCTCGTGCAAACGCGACAATCATTTCCGCGGCGCTTGCGGTGTGGCGGTTCACCAGGAGTACGACCCTCCCGTGAAATGGTTTCTCGCCCAACCCCTCGGTTTGAAGCACAATGGTTTTTTTTGTCATCATTGCAGGCCCAAACTGCAAAGCAAGCCGCCACAAGGTCTTGGTTGAAGACGGGATTCGCGAGAATCGAGGGAAACTGTGTTTCACTGATTCGAGATTAGCTGTGACACGGCGCCTGTCGAGCGCAAAACCAACAGGAGTTTTGTTGGGCGTCAGCAGGCTCATCACACGAAGCGCTCCGATCCCTCCGCCGGTGTTGCCACGCAGGTCGACGATAAGGCTATCGACCGCACCCAGCTTCTCGACGGCGCGAGAGATCTCGTTCGCAACCTCGACCCCAATCATTCCCGGAAACATTGCAATTCTCAGGTAGCCCAACCCGTCGCCGAGATGTCGCGCCTCGACGAGCGTGGGCTCGATGAAGTGGAGCTTCTTCCCCTTGGGCCGCCCTACTTCGACGGAAACGGTTCGTCGCTGGTTGCTTCTGTCTACAAAATCCACAGTTGTTTGCTCGCCCATTGCGAACACAGGATGCTCTGGAGGAGTAATCTCCCGGCCATTGACATTGAGAAGGATATCCCCAGGTTCAATGCCGGCGATGGCTGCTGCTCCTCCTGCGTGGACATCCTGGAAGATCCAACGTTTTCCATAAGGTGTTTCGTCTTCAAGGTAGGTTGCGCTGAGTGCGGCCCGGCTCGACGCTCTGCGGGCACTGATGTGAAAAAAGCCCAAATGGGAGGTGTGCAGTTCCGCCAACAAATCACCCATGGCCTTCTCAAATGCGTCCTCTGCGCCTGCGTTCTCGATCAATGGCCGGTGCCGCTCCACGGCGGCCTGCCAATCGCCAGTCAGCTTTTCAGGCGAATAAAACCGCTTGCGCAGAGCGGCCAGGACGTTTTCGAGGATTGCGTGCCGGTCACGCGGTGAAAGTTGAACAGGCGATGCTGAGCTCGCAGCTGGATTCAATGTCATCGGGTGCTCCTGGATGAATTTGTCGATTTTGTCTCGCTGAACAGACTGCCGCTCGGTTCGCCGTCGAGTTGGAAGCCGGCCCAAAAGTACGGTGGCGCGCCCGCTCTGAGCATTTCGAGTTGCGCTTGCCTGAGTGCCTCTGCCTTTCCCTCGTGACGGCCGAGGTGCTCGTAGAAGTTGGCCATCAGTTGAGCGGTCGCGTGATCTTCAAGCTCCCAAAGCGTTGACACGACGCTCTCGGCGCCTGCCGCAACGAACGCATTCACGATGTTCTCCACGCCCTCCTCGCCCACTGGCCCTACACCGGTGTCACAGGCCGAGAGTGTTACAAGGTCGGCATTGAGACGGAGGTTTCTGATCTCGCGCACCTGAAGAAGGCCGTCGTTCTTTGCCGGATTCTCCGGAGCGAAGACGAGCGCGGAACGATCCGAGATCTCGGGATCGACATACCCGTGAAGAGCCAAGTGAATAACGTTGTATTGGCTCAGCGGAAGCTGCTTGAAGTTTGTCTCCGTCGCTCTCGCCCCCAAAAGAATGGTGCTGGGCTTCGGAAGGTCGGTTGCAATGTTCTCAACCTCGTGCTGGCTCTCGGGCAGTGCGACAAATTCGCGCCGTTCGGGTCCAGAAATGGCCCGGCTAATGCGCGCGAGAAACGTGGTCTGGGGAGCTTTCGATGTCCATGCCGCCACTCCGACATAAGGAAGGTCCTCTCGAAACACCTGATCGGATCGATGCCTCAGCATGTTCAGCACGGTTCCCGATGGTACGACTGTGACCAGGCGGGAGATCAGAACGTACTGCCCGGCATTTACCAAAGCAGAGAATGGCAGAAGGTGAAGCTTGCCATCTGGCACCACGATCAATTCACGCTTGTCCTTAAGTTCCGGGATTAAGCCAAGAAGTCCGTCGTAGAGCCGTTGCCCCAGAGCAGGGTCCGTCTTCTTTTGCTTCAGAGTGGAACGATACTGCGTCGCTTCCTGCTCCAGCAGGTCTCTGGGCGGGAGGCTGTACCGGTGAACTGTGTTGCGAGTCACGGCGAGCGCGTAGGAGTTCGGATCTCCCAGCACATACTCGACCAGCAGCTCAGACGCCCGCAGGTCGCGCTGAAGTTCGCGCAGTGCGACGGGCGCTGGCGCCGGATCGTTTGACGATCGCTCCGTGCCGAGCTGTTGTTCAGTGCTGTAGATCGCTTCAAGAATGTGTGCTCTGGAAGCCGAATCGTCTGTGTTCAGCAATTTGATATTGAGCTTGGTGAGGTTCTGTTCGGTGGCGTCGGGTTCATGTGGCAAAATGACCTCGTGCTGTGAAAGACCTTGAGCTTCCACCCGACCGCGCGCCCGCTCAATTGCTCGGAAGGCGTCCTCTGTGCGGCCCTGGTCGCTTAGAGAAACAAAGTATCCCGCGTAGACGATGCTGAGATCATTCAGCAATTGGCGCTCTGCGGTCGGCGTGGGAACCTTGCTGAGGAGCGCATCCAAGAGATCCGCGCTCTTCTCGTACAGTTCGTTCGATGCCTTTGTGTTGCCAAAGCGGCCCATGATTTCGGCCTTGATTCCAAGATTCCGCGGCACAAAGTATAGTTCGTCGGGGATATTCTCATTGGCCGCGATCGCTTCATTGATGGCGGCCAGCGCCGGCTGCAATTCCTTTTGGTGGATATAAGCCTTTGCGAGCAAGCCATCGACCTGGGTCAGGCCGCGCCAATACGAAAGCTGCCTCGCATATTGGGCGGACAGGGCGTAGTCGGATACCGCTTGATCCCATTGTCCCATCCGCTCGTACACGCCGGCTCTCTGCTGGTGGAGTTCGTAAAGATGTCCAGCAAGATGGTAGACGGAGACTCTGCGCAGTTCCTCTGCGGCTAGCGCCAGTGCTTCTTTGTTTTCTCCTAGGCCGCTCAGTGCATCAATCTTTGCGTTGACGGCGATCGTCGGGTACGCGGCCCCGCGAGTCTTCCCAGCAACCTTGATCGCTTCGTCCAGCGGTCCGAGAGCCTCTTGGTACTTATGCATTTCCACCAGGCCAGCGCCGTATAGGCTCGCGTATCGAATGTGTGCACCTGGATCGGCCACCTTGGCGATGGTCCATGCCTTCACCACATTCTTCTTCGCGGTCGCGAGGTCGCCAAGCAGGAACGCAGCGACGCCCTGTTCTCCCATCGCGCGTGCAGCCAGCAGGTAGTGATGCTGTCGGTTCGCGAGTGTCGCGACCTCCGTCCAAGTCTCGCGCGCCATCCCAGAGTCGTAGTTCACTTCAAACATCCCAAGAATGGTCAGGACGCGAAGACGTGTTTCAGGATCCTTCGCTTCCGGGAGATCCAGATCCTGTCGAAGCACAGCAATTTGGCTTGGGACCGAAGTGGAGGATTCGCTGTGCGCCGGCATCTCGCTGACACGCGCGTAGAGGGCCTTTGAGAGCTGATTCCTTTGAATGAATTCCTGTTCGGCTTGCCGATAAAGAGGTTCTGCCTCAATCCAGCTGTTGAGCCACGACACCTCATCGGCTTGCTTCAGCAGCGCCTCTGGAGCGTAGAAACTCGACCGTCGGAAAACTTCATACCCGACAGCACTCAGAAGGACGGCAAGCAGCAAACCGGTAGCAATGCGAAAGGTGGGGGAGGCGATTCGCATGGCGCCCGATCACTTTGGCATCTATACTGCCAGAACGCCGCTTGCTAATCAACACAAATCACCTTAAACCACTGAAGTAATTAAGATTAAATCCGCCTCGAGATATCTCGGCAATCTGACTAGGCCTCTGCCTCGGAGAAATCCACATTGCAGTTTCGCCTTTTATTCCCCTATACTGGCACTCGTGTTCAACCTTCCACAAACTCGGCACTGCGACTTCACGATCCGCTGCAAGAAGTGCGGTGAGAACATCCCGGCTCCGGTAGGCACCATGCCGGATTCGTGGATTGCCGCGAAGTGTCCGCTGTGCGGAGAGAAGAGAAACTACCTTCCATCCGAGATTTTCCAAGGCAAACTCTCGTACAAACTTGATCCCAAACCGGTGCGCTCAGTGGTGCTCTGATGGGTGAAATGAAGCGAGCAATTGCGCGCGGCCGGGAGGCCTGGGCGGAGCAAATGCAAGAGCAGACGCGAATGAAGTCGACACTGGTCATTGCCGCTGCGATCATAGCGGCCGTTCGCCTCGCGCGCGATCCGGATATAAGCCGCCCTTCTCCTCGTCTCACCGCCGTGGTCTCCGACAGCGTGAACCTGGCGCGGATGATTTTGGATCGAGTGGGCCGACAGTAAGGTGGTAGCCTCGGTTCATGTGCGGACGTTACGGCCGGAGAGCGGACAAGCAGCGGATCGCAGAGTGGTTCCATACACACAACACTGATGTGTTCAACGACGAGTATTACGAGATCAACAGCACCCGCCTCGCGCCCTCCTATAACATTTCTCCGGACAGCATTCAGCCAGTCGTGCGGCTCGATCGCGACACTGGCGAGCGTGTTTTGGCAGTAATGAAGTGGGGTCTCGTGCCTTACTGGTCCAAGACACCAAAGGCGAATTTCAGTTCCATCAATGCGCGCTCCGACAAGCTTGAGAGCAGCGGCGCCTGGCGAGAGCCATGGAAACATCGTCGTTGCCTCATCCCAGCTAACTTTTTCTTTGAATGGGAGCCACTGACTAAGGAGGAGGAAAAGAGGAAGCTCAGCAAGCCATGGGCAGTTTCGCTTTCGGATGATGGCCTCTTCGCCTTCGGAGGGATCTATGACAGATGGAAGGGCCTAAACGAAAACAACAATGAGATTATTGTCGAAAGCTTCAGCATCATTACGACGGATCCGAATGAAGTATTGGAGCCATTCCACAACCGTTGCCCGCTCATCATCGAGCCGAAGGACTATGAGCGATGGCTTGCGCCGGCGGAACCCTCGGATCTACCGATTGACCTTGTTCGAACGTATCCTGCAGAAGAAATGAAAGCCTGGCGAGTGATCAAACTCCAGGGGAATGGCCCACACCTGCTGGAACCCCTCGCCGACTCCTAGGAATCCGCTCGATCATTCAATGCAGTGCAGTGACCAAAGCTCAAAGATTTCGTGGGCAGCTGTCTGCGCCGATACCCCGCCGCCCCTGCGTCACCCTCTGCTCGACCCCTTTTCTCCGTTGCACCACCAGCGGACAGCCTGAATGTTTCCCGGATGGTCGTCCCGCCGCGGCTGCGGGGATTGATCTGGTCGGGTACGATGTCGGTGTAGTCGGTAGATCTAACGCTGCAGATAGCGCACTCGCCGTTTTGGGCCACAATCTTCTTGTCCAACAGTTTTCGCATTTCCGCGTTCGAGCGGATCTCCCGGCATCCTCTCGGGTGTTGGGAATCGTCGCCCCACGGACTCCCATCTGGCACTGGCGTCTTTCTCTCGGGATCGTCTCCGTGCCGCGGCAGAATTGGGAACGGTGAATCGGTCAGAGTCGATTTCGGGGGGGTCTCGTGGTTTCCTCCATCATGGTCTTGAAGAGATAGATTCATGGAAGGGTGCCGTGGGATTCCTTATGGTTGGTCTATAAGGCATTGTTTATCAAATACATACAGTAACTGTATGCATTTCACCCTGCGACTTCAGATACAGCAGAAGAGAAAACTTTGCGCTTAATGTCAATATATAGCGTACTATATATAGCAGAATTTCTTTTATGGAACCTGATCAGATTAAACAGATCCGACGCCAGCTGAAGATGTCTCAACAGGCATTTGCATCTGCTTTGGGCGTTTCGTTTGCCACAGTAAACCGCTGGGAAAACGACAAAGCCAAGCCCCAGAGTGACCGCATCCAGAGGATGAAAGCCCTGATACTTCAGTCGGATTCTCCGATTGCCTCGGGAACACCATCCTTGCCGTTTATGCCAATCCGCCTCGATTTTGAGGGCGACGCAGGCGCGGTGAAACTTGTGGTGGACGCCAATAGAATCCAGAATGGTCACATTTTCAACAATGCATTTGGACTCGAACTCTCTCGCGTTGTTCCACTGCCGCATCAGCGGATAGCGGTCTATGAGCAGATGCTGTCACAGAATCCGCTCCGCTTTTTGTTAGCCGACGATGCCGGAGCCGGAAAGACCATCATGACCGGGCTTTACCTCCGCGAAATGATCAATCGCGGAAGGCTAAAGCGTGCCCTAATTTGCGCACCTGCGGGATTGACCTGGAACTGGCGTCGTGAGCTTCGCTTCTTTTTCGATCTTGATTTCAGAATTCTTCAGGGCACGGATTTTTCAAAAGGTGACCCTCTCACGGAGCCAGGCGCAGGGCTCTTCATTATTAGCGTTGACACGGCCGCCATGGACGCTGTGAAGGAGCGCCTGATCGCAACATCAGCCCCGACATTTGATCTGGTCGTGTTCGACGAGGCTCACAAGCTGTCCTGGGGTGATCCGGCTCGCCCGGACAGCAAGACCCGGCGGTACAGGTTGGCGGAGGCGCTGAGCCAACGGTCCACCCACCTGTTGCTGCTCACCGCGACTCCTCATATGGGGAAGAGATTTCCGTACTTCGCCCTCTGGCGTTTGCTCGATTCAAACGTCTTTTCGACTCAGGATGCGTTTGATGCTCTGGTTCCTGAGAAGCGCACCAAGTATTTCATCCGGCGACTCAAAGAGGAGATGGTGGACTATCAAGGGCTCCCCATCTACAGGCCACGCCTCTGCCAGACAATCGCCTTTCGACTTTCCTCTGCTGAGCACCGGTTCTACGATTCAGCCACAGACTATTTGAAGTGGAGCTACGAGAATAATCGAACAAGCAACAAGAATGCGGCAGCCATGGTTGTGGCTGTTCTGCAACGGCGTTTGGCGAGCTCCACCTACGCAATGCTCGAATCCCTCAAGCGTAGGCGCCAGCGCGTCCTCGATAGCGTTTCCAGTCAAGGTCCTGCCCAGCCATCTCTCGAAAGGATTACTGCCTACTTCGACACAAGCACGGCAGATGAGTATGACCAGGGTGGCGACGGATACGAAGCGGAAGAGAGCGTTGAAAATCAGGCTCTCGCCTTGGCGCGCCCAACGAATGCTGCGCAGCTTCAGAAAGAGTTGGAGTACATCGACCTGGTGATGTCACTCGGCGATCAGGTCCGTGAGCTTCAGCAAGAGACCAAGTTCCTAAAGCTTCGAGAACTGATCGAGTCTTCCGATTTCCGCAACGAACAACTGCTGATCTTTACAGAACATCGGGACACGCTCGAATACCTTCGCCAACGATTCGAGGCCCTGGGATACACCGGTCAGTTGGCATACATTCACGGGGGGATGGACGTTGAAGAACGTGAAAGGCAGCGCATTTTCTTTATGCCTGCAGAGATTCGACGGGCACAAGGCATCAAGAACCCCGATGCTCCGACTGCACGCTTCATGCTGGCCACGGACGCTGCCGGTGAGGGCATTAATCTTCAGTTCGCCTGGATCATGGTGAATTTCGACATTCCGTGGAACCCGGCTCGCCTCGAACAGCGGATGGGTCGGCTCCATCGCTTCGGTCAAAAGCACTCCGAAGTTCGCATCTTCAACATGGTTGCCGAAGGAACCCGTGAAGGAGATGTCTTGGCAACGCTGCTTCATAAGCTCGACGAAGCACGGAAGGACCTTTGCAGCGACAAGGTATTTGATGTGATTGGGCAGCAACTGGAGGAGGTGTCCCTCCGTGATCTGATGAGAGAGGCGCTCTTTGAAACCGCGCCATACTCTGCCCAAAAGAAGCTAGACACCCTGTTTGCCACCCAACGCCTTCGTGCAACGATGGAAGAGCAGCGTCAGACTGCCTCGACATACGGTGACGTTGCGAAGCGTCTCGGCCAGTTGAATGGCGAGATCGAAGTTGAACGGTTTAACCGGCTGCTGCCTGCATACATCCAGAATTTCGTTGAGAAGGCGGCGCCCAAGCTCGGAATCCAAATCGAAGGCGACGTAACCGACTCTGCTCGCTTCGCCCCTTTGGGCGAGCAGGGAGCCTGGCTGCGCAATCTCAGTCCACGTTACCCCAATGGCTTACCGGAGTACCTTACCGTTCGTCGAGACGCCGTCATCTCCGGCGTCGATAGTGCCCGGATTTGCTTTCTTCGCCCAGGTGACATCATCTTTGACGCTCTTTGTGAAGAAGCCGGCCGAAAATTCCGTGGGGACGTTGAGCGTGGTGTAGTTTTCTGTGACCCAGGCGCAGATCGACCGTACTGCTTTGCGGTTTATCTTTGCGAACTCGGCGAACCGAATTTCGGGACTGGGCAGGAAGCAAGAACAAGCGGGTTTGATCGCCGTATGCTAGGCATTCGTTGGGATGAGTCTGGAGAGTTCTCAGAAGGCGCACCAAATCACCTTCTCGCCCTTCAACCTGCACCAAGGTCTCTGCTCTGGAAAGCGGGAAGTCTGTTGGTCAATCCGGAGGACAATGCCGCTCGCGCGGACGCCTATGCCCGTATGTTTGCGGAGACAACCTTTCTCCAACAAATTCGTTCACTTTTCCGCTCCAAAGCAGAAGGGCTGCTCGATGATCTACTGCGTGGATTCGACTTTCAGGGTGGCGCACTGGCGGAAAAGCGTAGTGAGTTGGCACGACGCATTCGCCAGGGTGAAGAGGCCGTTGGACCGGAGCTGGAAGATGTCAAGCAAGATCAGGCAAGGTTAGAAACCGAAAAGTCAGAGGCTCTGTTGTACGCGCAAAGACGCCCCGACCTCATTGACATCGTGAAGTTGGAAAGAATCGCACTGGCTATCGTAGTGCCTGACCCGACTCCTGAAGCGCGGGAAGCTTATGACAAGGACATTGAAGCGATCGCCATGCGGATCGCAAGAAACTTCGAGATCGACCATTACCACGCAAAGGTTTTCGACGTGTCGGCACCCCATCTCGCTCGCGGTTACGACTTGGAAAGCCACAGACCAAACGGCGAAAAGATTGTGATCGAGGTTAAGGGCCGAGCAGGTCGTGGCGCGATTCAGTTGACTGACAACGAGTGGCCCACTGCTGCAAATGTGAGAGACAAATACTGGCTTTATGTGGTTGTGGACTGCGCGACTGACCCCAAGCTATTCCGTGTGCAGGATCCCATTCGCTTGGCGTTCAAGACACGTCAGTCATTCAACATCAACATCGGTGAAGTAATTCGAGAGGCTGAACCAGATTGAGCAACTTGTCACACTTCGTAAGTTTGATTCAGAACGCGAACTAAGAGAAGGGATTCAGGTTTATGCCGAATCTTTATTCCATCCAATTCGAAGTCGCGCCTGCCGATGGCCAAAAAGCCAGTGATCTGCCTGCTGAACTACTGGACCGTGTTGCAAAGTGGGTCGAGGAAAAGTATGGCAGGTCATGGAACACAGCGTTTGTGTTCCCGGCACCTGACAACACCACAGAGCCGCTTCCGAATCATTCTGTTCATCATTCTTGCCAGACGATCGGCGACGCAACTTTGATTCGAGTTCGCTGGATTCACCCGGATGACCGGGACACGTCCATGCAATGGGCCACCGAAATCACGATCGGGCGGCTTGACGATCGAGTTCAATTCGCTTTACAGCTGGGCGCAACGTCTTTGGCCTTTGTGTTGCGGCCGGCCTGGATGCCGGTTGGCCGGCCAAGAATCGTCACAGAAATCCTTTCGGACTTCTCATGCCGATCTGGCTCGTTTCCAATCCTCCCACAGAAGGAGGTTGTTGACGCAGCCGAGGTGCCGACATTCGTGGGCGATGTACTTCTGAATGCGAAGCGGACTCTTCCCGTTGTTGTCGTATCTCACGACCAGTTCACCAACAAAACGACTGTTGATCCGGACAAACTGCACCAATCGCTACTGGGGCTCGCGCGGGTTGTAGTGCTCGACAAGTGGGCTGCTTTTCGGCTTACTGACAGTTTGGGTAAGCACCTTTCCTGCTTTAACGGTTGCGTCCGCATCTACTGGCCAGGCCTGACCCAAGCGTCTGATCCAATGCAGCACGAACTCTACTTCCCAATTGCGATCGAGAAATTCGAGATATATGGGAAACCGCTCGATAGGAGATTGTTCAGCTTCTTGTCAAAGGTGTCGACGTTCCGCTTCGCAGAAGGAGAAGTGATCAGCGAGATTCACGCTCGGTTGAATGCAGAGCGGCTGGCCGAATCCGAGCGGATTCGCAGCCAAATTCAGCAGGGTGCGAATGACGCGAAGACTGTGGAGGATCTCCAGCCGCTATACGACCTCGCGATCGACGAAAACGCCTCCCTCATTGAGCGCGTGAAGCAACTCCAGCAGGAGAACGCTGACCTCACACGCGACTTGAACATAACCAAATCGAACTGGGACCTATTCCAGCAGCACCAGGCGTTAAGTGAAGAAGACGAACCGGTGCTGCCAGGCGCAGCGGAGGAAGTTGACCTCGAGTCACCAAAGGCCGCCCTGGATAAGGCGGAGCATGAATTTGGTGACGATCTCCTGTTTCTGGACACGGCAGCGGACTCGGCCGGCCTTTCTGAGTTTGCCAGACCCGAAGAGGTTTATCAGGCACTGATGGCGATAAGAGATGTCGGGCAGCTATATTTCGACTCCGTCAGCAACGGAACATCGATGGGCGGTTGGGGGGAACAGCTCAGCAAGCGGGGATTTACCCAGTACTCGCAGACCGAGAGCGATACAGTCAAAAACGACTATCGAAAATTCGGCCGATACCGGGAATTCCCGATGAATGGCTCAAAGAAGAGGATCTACCAACATCTGGATTTGGGAGGCGGAGATCGGAAAAACTGTCTCCAGATATATTTCGAAGCTGACCGAGAACTGGGCAAAATCATCATCGCTTATTGTGGGGATCACCTCCCCTATCCGGGACAGAGAACATGACGCGCGATCAAAAAGAGAGATTGACAAAATCGGAACAGGGGAATGAAACGATGGATGACAAGCCGCGGCTGATCGAAGTAGCGTTTCCGTTGAAGCAGGCATCTGTAGCGAGCGTTCATGAGAAGAATGTGCGGCATCGCCACATTTCTACCCTGCACACTTGGCCTGCCCGGCGACCGCTGGCGGCAAGCCGGGCGGCCCTTTTGGCTACGCTCCTGCCTGACCCAGGCGATCCAGTCAAGCGGAAGGAGCTGCTGGCGATGATTGGCGGAGAAGTTGTCACGAAGCCGGTGGAGAAGACCAACAAAAGCGGCGAAAAGGTTGTCGAAGATAAGGAACTCGTCGAAGGCGGTTTATTGGCTTGGGGGCAAGAGTGCGATCCAGCGCTGGATGAACTCCGTCGGGCAATCAGGCTCTTTTACGGGGAGCGGGCGCCGACCGTAATCGATCCTTTCGCCGGCGGCGGAGCCATTCCGTTTGAGGCTATGCGTCTGGGCTGCGATGTTCAAGCATCGGATCTGAACCCGGTTTCCTGGCTGCTCCTCAAGTGCACGCTCGACTATCCGCAGCAGTTCTCCGACAAGAAGCTGCCGTTCCCATCGTTTGTCAGGGAGTGGCCGGACTTCCTGGACGATTTTCGGGCCGACAAAATCAAAAAGCGTAAAGGGAAGAAGAAGCGGCATTTCTCGGATCCGGCGCAACTTGCATTGATCTCTCTGCCAGACGCGAGTCTTGCCTGGCATGTGAGGGCTTGGGGACGCTGGGTCCTCGAACGTGTACGAGCGGATTTAGCAGCGCATTATCCAGTCGCGAATGGAGAGCCGGCGGTCGCATTTCTTTGGGCTCGAACTGCGAGAGACAAAAGTGGTGTGGGCCGCATTCCACTCTTGAAGACGTTCTGGCTTCGCAATGAAGCAGGAAACCGAGCGGCTCTTCTCCCGATTCCAAGTGCGGATCGGTCCGAGGTTCAATTTCATCTCCTCCTGGAACCGGACTTCAGCCATCCTGAACAAATCATCGAAAAGTTTCCCGTCCTGAAGGAATGGGAGATTGACTCCAGTCGTCTTGACGCCTTCCTCCAGGGAGGAACGATGAACAGTGCCGGCGTTTGGAGTCCGGTAAGCGGACGTCCCGGCATAAACGCACTGACCATGGAGGACTTACAGCGACAGGGTCAGCAAGGGTTGTTCGGCGCACAGATGACCTGCGTTGTCACGGAGGCGACCAGGACCGATAGCAAGAGAACATTCAAGCGTTATCGCCTACCAAACGAACAGGATTTGAAGGCTGCCCAGGTTGACATTGAAGACTTGGAAGCTGCGTTTTCCGATATTCCGTTCGGAATTCCTGAGGAGCCTCTCCCACCGGTCGGCACCCTAGGTTTCCGGATCCCTCTCTACGGTTTCAAGAAGTGGCGTGAGCTATTTACAAATCGCCAACTACTCGCACTTTCTTCCTTCATTCGGCATACCCGAAGCGCAACTTCTATGATTGCGAAAGACAACGAGCAGCTCGGTGAGGCGGTTGGCGCATACCTGGCGATCTGCATCGACAGACTCGCCGATTATTCGAGTGCCGTCTGCTCCTGGCACAACGGCAGAGAGATTGTGCGGAACACATTTGGCCGCTTTGCTCTGCCCATGGTATGGGACTTCTGCGAGGTGAACCCGTTATCTGATTCGACGGGCAACTTTCTTGGCGCCTTGGAGTGGGTATCGTTGTTCATCGACCATGCATTGGAGACGTGTTCACATTCAGACCGCCCATCTGTGCGCATGGAGTCGGCGCTGAAAAAATCCACGGTGAACACTGACCTGGTTCTGACGGACCCCCCGTACTACAACGCGATTCCCTATTCTGACCTGATGGACTTTTTTTATGTGTGGCTCAGGCGAACCCTGCATGGTCTTTCTCCCGAGATAGATCAAGCATTTCGTGCAGAGCTATCGCCAAAATGGAATCACGAAGAGAACGACGGTGAGTTGATCGACGACGAGTCTCGATTCGGCGGGGACAAGGCGAAGTCGAAGAAGAACTACGAGGACGGCATGGCAGAAGCCTTCCGCACGAAATGCGAGTCGTTGACCGGATCAGGCCGCATGGTAATTGTTTTCGCCAATAAAGAGGTTGCCGCGTGGGAGACCCTCATATCGGCTGTGATTCGCGGTGGAGCGGTTGTCACGGCAAGTTGGCCGATTCAGACAGAAATGCCTAACAGGACGCGCGGAATGAGTTCGGCGGCCCTTTCGTCTTCCGTATGGATCGTGTGCCGCAAGCGGCCGGCCCACGCTCCGGCTGGATGGGAAGAGAACGTTATCGAGCACATGAAGAAAATCTTGTTTGCCCCGCGCGAGGTGCTCGGCAGCCGGAACATTCTTCAGTACTACTTCGATCTCGGCATCAAGGGCCCTGACTTTATATGGGCCGCTCTTGGACCGGCGCTCGAAGCCTATAGCGCGCATCCCTACGTGAAGAAGACTGCCGGCGGCATGATGACTGTCGAGGAGTTTCTCGGGCAGGTGAGGAAGCTTGTTCTTCAATTCAGCCTGGGTGAGCTACCGGGATTCAAAGAGGCGCAAAAGGAGACGCAGGGCCGGGGAGAGAGTCTTGAAATCGACCCTGTCACGCAGTATTACCTTCTCCACCGGACGTACTTTGGATTGGAGCCTGCGCCAGCTGGGGCCTGCATTCTCTATGCGAATGCCTGCGGCAAGAACGAGACCGAACTCAAAGTGGTTTGGAACATCCTGGAACAAGGCGGCAAGCAGAAGCGTGGCCGGCCGCGCAAGGATGAGGATGACGACGAGGATGCCGGGGACGAAACTCCCGAGAGCAAGGGGAATGAGTATCGCCTTCGAGGATGGCAGGACCGAGCGTCAGCGGATGGTCTAGGTGAGAGCAAGGGCGGCAATCCTTCTCCCTTGATCGATAAGCTCCACCGCCTTATGTATCTGTTTCAGCAGAATCGCGCGGTCGAGGTGCAACAACGGTCTGATGAGTGGGGATTGGCAAATGAGCGGGCCTTCCAGCCGCTGCTACAGGCCGTGCGCGAACTGGCGGTTCGTGACAAGCAGGATTCGGAGCGAAGGCTGGTAGAGGCCCTTGCTTCCCAACTCAAGATGAACAGAAAGACAATAGTCGTCGCGAACGAAATGAAAGAAGTTCCTTTGTTTGACTCCGTGGAAAATGGCGGTTTAGTTCAGACCAATTGATGAAGGGTAGAGAGGAATTGTCGAAATGAGCAAGCAATCGGTCATTCAGCCTTGGAAAGATACTTGTGAATTGCGCCCAGAAGTCAGGGACCGGAAACTGACGGCCAGCGACTTTGCCGTGGATCTATATAAGGTGATCAATGGCTGGCTCGGCGAGAAGCCATTCTACTGCGATCCTGTGCAGTTCTTTGGTACTACGTACGCTACGCAGAATCTGCGCCAGTTTTGCAAGGTGGTTCTTCGGCGGCTTGCGAAGTTGCCTGGCGGTGAGTCCGTAATCAATGTCGCGCAGACTTTCGGAGGCGGAAAGTCGCACACCCTGACGACTCTTTATTACCTGACGACTCTGGGGCCAAAATTGCCCAAGAACGAGACCTCCGTCGGCACCATCTTGAATGAAGCGCAGTTGAAGGAACCTCCACTTGCCAGAGTGGCGGCGGTCTCCTTCGACAAAGTGGACTGGGTGAAGGGATGCGAGGCGACCTCTCCAACTGGAGAGAAGCGCAGCTTCCGGATGCCATGGAATTTGATTGCGTGGCAACTCCTCGGACAGAGCGGACTCGATATTCTCTCGCGCGACGAATCCAAACCGGATTTCGATACTCCCCCAGCCGATACCCTCTGGGCACAGATTCTCAGTGAGGTCGAATCTTCTGGCAGTGGCGCGCTCATTCTCATTGATGAATTCTTGATGTGGGCGCATGATGCTGCATCGCCGGATTCAACAGGACTGAGACAGGACCGCGGCCCGGTCTGGTACGACCGCTTCAAGAATTTCTTCCAGCGCTTGTCACAGGCGACAGAATCTTCATCGCGCTCTTGCCTCGTGGTGTCGCTGCTTGCGACAGACCCGCAAAAGAACGATGAAGTGGGAAAAGCGGTTCTGAATGCTTGCAACAACGGATTGAACCGGCAGGCATCTCTCCAGTCGCCGGTTGAAAAGGATGATCTGGCCGAGCTGTTACGTCGTCGCCTGTTCGCCAAATTCCCAGAGAATCCCGCGGAACGCGAGAAACACATAGTTGCCTTCTGGCCGCGCATGAAGGCCGTTGATGGCGTGCGCGCTAAACAACCGGATTCGATAGAAAGGCTGAAGACTGCATATCCGTTCCATCCGGACCTCCTGGACCGATTCTTCGGAAAGTGGACCGACCTTGACCAATTCCAGCGCACACGCGGGGTCTTACAAACATTTGCGATGGCATTACGCGACGCGGAGGATTGGGACAAGTCTCCATTGATTGGGCCACAGGTATTTCTTGCGGCTCCCGGAAAAGATGGCCTTAGCGAGGCGCTGTTAAAACTGGCCGAGGCCGCTAAGGACTCACAGCGAGACAAGAACCCGCAGTGGCCTACCAATCTCAAGACGGAGTTGCCGCGCTCTCTGGATGCACAAAAGGCGGATGCAGCAACCCTCAGCGGACGGGAGATTGAGGCCGCTTGCGTGGCGGCGTTCGTGTTCTCGCAGCCGATTGGTGAACAGGCTGAACTCGGCGATCTTCGGTGGCTGCTGGCAGCGTCATGTGAAATGCCAGCCGTCCTGAATAACGGGCTAATCGCATGGGCAAAGACTTCATGGTACCTGGAGGAATGCGAGGCAACCGAGGCCGGAACTGGCGTTCCGAAGTTCTGGCGCCTGGGTCCGAAGCCGAATCTAAACCAACTGCACGACTCTTACAAAAAGCGGGTTATCAAACACGCCAAGAGCAAATTCGACGAAATCGCAAAAACAAAGTGCGCGCCGCTCTTTGAAGGTGTAGTGGAAGCAGGAATAAAATCTCACAAACTGCCAGACTCACCTGCAGACGTTGAAGATGATGGACACTTTCGCCTCGTCGTCCTTGGCGCTGATTATGCTGGCGTTGTGGGCGATAAGCCTCTTGATAAAGCTCAAGACTTCATCCGCACCCATTCCTCAGCTACGGACATTAGGACGTATCAGAACATCGTTCTAGTCGTGACCCCTAGTGTCACGGGACTGCATCAGGCAGAACAACAGATTGCAGAGTGGCTGGCATGGGAAGAGATTGAGAATTCAGGCCAGTTCAAGGAACTTGATGACTTTCAGCAGAAGGCCGTTCGGGACAAGAAGCGGGAAACGTTCAAGGACGCTCAAACGGCGGTAAAGAACACGTACGAGCTTGTCTTGTTCGTTGAAAAAGATGGTTCGATCCAGACCAAGAAAATCACTCTCGGTGCGCAGTCACTCATTGCGACGCTCCTCCAGGAGACAGCACTCCGGATATTTCGAGAGAAGATCGACGCAGGAGCCATCATGCCCAACGGGCTCTATCCAGTATGGCCCGCCTCTGATCCGATGGTTCGCGTTTCTGACTTGTATCAGCAATTTGGACGCGACCCTCGCCTTCCGAAGCTCCTGAGTGAGAAGACGGTCCTGAACACAATTGAGGACGCCGTTCGACGTGGAGTCTTGGCGGTTCGTTGTGTTCGGAGCGATCAATCTGAGGCTTGGTTCTGGCGGTCGGGAATCGACGTGGCTGATTGGTGGAAGAACGCAGAAGCGTGGTTACCTGGACAAGCGACACTCAACGCACTTAGTTCCGCAGCCGTTCTGCCTTCCGCACTTCTCGGACTGTGGCCAAAGAGCGACGACGGAGTGAAACTCTCTCTTCTATATACATGGTTTGACGGGACTCGTTGTTATGAAGAAGAGACCCAACCGGGCTACCCTCCTGAAGCTCGACCGATCCCAACGGTGGAATTCGCAATCGTGAGAAATGCCGTGTCGAAAGCTATTCAAGACGGAGCGCTCTGGCTTGTATTCGGCAATGACAGCGTATTGTCAGAGGCTCCGACAGCGATCCAGTTGGATGCTGACGCGCTCTTGTATCGCCCGCCTGTGACTCTAACAGCGAAGGACTTCCTACCTGTTGCATTGCCTTCAGCGTGGACGCAGGAGGCCGAACCAAAGACAACTGTTTCCGCGATCTACACCGATCTTAAAGCGACTCGCGGACGACCATGGCCGTTGAAAGCGTTCCTAGATAGCCTCAACGCGGCATTGGCCCAAGGTTACGTTCATCGTGCGGCTGATAGCGGCCCGATCATTTCGTTGCAGCACGATGGAAGCGTTGAGTTGATTATTCGGAGCGAAACTCCCAAACCGCAAGAGCCGCCGATCACCCAGACGGCAGCGGGACGCAGGACGTCTACTCTTGCTGTCCTGAGCGTCTCTGAGATTCAGGATCTCGCCGAGCAAATCCATACGCTCTCGAAGCCACTTGCCGGGATGGACCCGCAGATTGAGGTTCGTATCACAGTCAAGACGAAGGCTGACGGGGACTTGTCTGCTGCTAACAGCATTCTAGACAAGATCAAAGTGGGCTGGAAACTCTGATTTCAATGCTCGAACGCTCTCGATATCGAGGAGCTTCAGAACGGACTGCCATGTGGAAATTGTGGCGTTAATTTCATACCCCAACCCGGACGAGATACAAGTCCTTTTGCCACCTAAGCATCCAGTGCAGATTGCAGCCCTCCACGTTCGTGTACCGACTTTGCAGTACCTACCGATTGGAATGAATCAACATTGTAAGAATCGAGCTGTTTAACGACAACGAGGCTGGTTGAAAAACACATGGCGAGTCCAGATTTCAAAGGGGCGCGGGGATCGAATACGGGCGACAGTTTCCATGAACTGTGGGCACTGCGTCAGTCGCTGCCGTTATTAGACGTGCGGTCGCCTTTGACCGCTCTTACGGTCGAGGGGGTTCTAGAGGAAGAAGCTGGAGATGGCCGCGCTGACCAATGGGAAGGTGTCGATTGCGCGCTCTACTATGGCAGCGAAACAATTGAAACGGCTACCGGCGTGGTGCTCGTGCAGCTCAAGTATTCCGGCGCCAATCCAGATTCACCATGGACAGTCGCGAATCTAACCGAGAACACAGGCAAAAAGACAAACAATTCCGTGATACGGCGCTTGGCTACGGCATTCGCCTCTGCGCTGAATAAGCGTGCTCGCCACAAACTGAATACGCTCACTGTCAAGCTCGTTACGAACCGGCCAGTGGCCCCTGAGGTGCTAGATTCTTTTGAATTTGGGAAGAAAGCCGCAACATCGACCAAGGGGAAGAAACGCAGAAACGGGACGCAAAGCGACGATTGGGCAAGGCTCCAGCAGGCGAGTGGACTTGACGCCAGCGTATTTCAGAAATTTTGCCGAGCACTATCGTTCGAGGGGCGATCCAGCTCACGATTCGCACTTCACGAACAGCTGATCCGTTCGATTAGTTCCTGGATTGGCGATGATGCCAGAACACAAATCAACACCCTTCTTCAGTTCGTCCGCAATCGGATGATGCCAGAGGAGGCCGGGCGGCCAATCAACCGAGAGAGCATACTCGCCCAGTTCGGCCTCTCCGAATTGAAGGCATTATTTCCGTGCCCGCCAAACATAAAAAAGATCGAACATCCGATCCAGCGCGAACAATCCCAGAAAGTCTGCGATTTGCTGCGAAATGGGCAACAATACATCTGCCTACATGGGGAAGGCGGCTGCGGAAAAACGACACTCCTTGAGGAGATCGGGCCGCTACTACCACGCTATTCCTTGATGGTCGTATTCGACTGTTATGGAGCTGGCACCTATCTCAACTCTGATTCCTACCGCCATCGGTCAAAAGACGCGTTTCTCCAGCTCAGTAATGATTTGGCAGCGCAGCTCGCAGTGCCATTAGTGCTTACGCGATCCGAGATCGCCGACTATCCACGCCTCTTTAAAGATCGGTTGACACGGGCCGGAGATGCTATCCATTCGGCCGACACCAATGCCTTACTAGTTATTGTTGTTGATGCGGCGGACAACGCTATGATCGCTGCTGAAAGCTGCGTCCCACAGGAGCCAAGTTTCATTCCCGACTTTGCTCGCCTCGGTTCTCTCCCTCACAACGTAAGACTCGTAGTAACGTGTCGAACCGGCAGGATGAACGCTCTGAACCTGCCATCCAACTTCCTGCCAATCAGGATTGACGGTTTCAGTGAACCTGAGACCGCGCGCCATGTTGCAACCTATTGGACACCTGCGCCGAGTGACTGGATTGCCGACTTCCACGAACTTTCTCGGCACAATCCACGAGTCCAGGCATATGCACTGGCCGAAAGTGTTAAGAACAATTCGCCAAAGCACGCGATTGACTACTTGCGGCCAAATGGCAAGGGGCTGGACGACGTGTTTCGGAGTCAACTGGAATATGCAGTTCAAAAAGGCGGAAACCAAGGCAGCATCGAGCGATTTTGCGCAGCTTTGTCTGTAATGGCAAGACCTATTCCTCTCATTGATCTCGCCAGCGTGTCGCAGTTGTCACCCGAGCAACTGCGTGACATCTCTTCTGATCTTGCTCCGGGAATTCGTATTGAAAATGAAGAACTGACCCTAGCGGATGAGGATTTCGAACACTTCATTAAAAGCGTTGCTGGCACTGGATCGGCTGCTGCGAAGGCGGAGCTGGCTTCCTGGCTGTGGGAACGACGGTCAACAGAAACATACGCGGCCACGCATATTGGTGCGGCATTGCTCGAATCTGGTCGAGGCAAGGACCTGATTGCCCTCATCGACGAGGAGACGGAACCAACCATCATCAAAGATCCCGTTCTTCGGCGAGAAGTCCAGCTAAGGCGCTTGCGTCAAGCCATGGCGGTCTGTCGAGATTCTGGCAACACGGTCGATGCGGTTCGCATGCTCATTCGAGGTACTGAGGCAATCACAACAGACGAAATAATTCGTGCTCGTCTCATTCAGAACCCCGATCTATCCGCGGCTTGTAGCACCGAAAGAGCCTCGACAATGATCCTTAGGGATTCATCTCAGTTCAGCCATCATGGAACTTTGCTCTTTCACCTGATTCTGGAGGATGCCAAGGCCGGGAAGCGCGTACCGGCTCGCGTGCGAGCACGGCAGTTAAATTCATGGATGGACCGCCGGAAAGAGGCACTTTCTGAAGCACGGGAGGAATGGAAATCGGCGGGCGAAGACTGGCCGATCGGAACACATGAAATTGCGGCCCAGATCGAGGCAACGCTGCATCTTTATGGTCCCGAGGCAGCATTGCAAACATTGAGGACTTGGCTTCCGCGAGCGTGGTCCCCCGATGCATTGGAGATTGTTGCGCTGAATTTGGTCATGACAGGTCATCAGGAGCTCTTGAAGGCACTTCTGGACAGCAATGCTGCACTCGATGCTTGGAAGATTTTTCTACTTGTTCCCGCGGCTCTGGGTAAAGTGGAGATCTCTCTGGAGCAACTTAAGCGCGGTCTCCGGCAAATTGCAAAGCCGCGCTTGATTAACTTGGAACGGCTGAGGAACTCTTGGGAATACCGGCGAAAGATGCACGCCCAAGACGCAATTCTGACAGCGTGCGAGATTGCAGTGAACATGGGCGCCGACATTCAGGATGTAGCACCCGCTCTGAAATGTTTTATCGGTGAAGAGTACCGGAAGGTGGAACGCCTATTCCTCTCCAACCCTGAACTGATCGATATGATGTTGCGTGCAAGCGCGCTATTAGCGCGTGGGAAGCAGGAAGCTCTTACGCTGGATCGATTTTGGATTGTACCGACACCGGAGCAGGCGTCAGATGGATCGAATGCCCATCCCAAAAAAGACGAGAGAGTCGAGAAGTTGCAGATGGTTCTCGAATCGCTTATCAAAGCCTATGATTTACGGGCCCAGATCATATTAGGGCAAATTCCAAAGGAAGAAATCGACAAGGCCATTGGAGAAATAGCATCCTCAGCGTCGTTGAAAGATTATCGTGTAGAACGCTCATTTGAGATCCCTCCGATTCGAGCTCAGGCCGCCCATACGATGGCGCTTCTGGTTGGCATCCAAGGGGTGAATTGTGATCGCCTCCAATCCGCGGTCTCCAGCATTCTCGGCGATCGCTTGAATCCACTTCCCGACGATTGCCTGGACGCACTTTCGGCTCTCCGGATGATTCCAAGTTTACATCCGCGCTTACTTCAGATCGTTGTTGACGCCGACAACTATCTCGGCGGCCTGCGCTTAACGGCCTCAGATCGAATTGATGCGAAGGTGCGCTTCGCACGGTTTGTCCTCCCGATGAGTTCGGAGACTGCCGGAGCATTCTTCCTAAGCGGGTTGGAATGCGCAGCTGGTATCGATAGCGAAGTCTTACTTCAGATCCGCGTGATCAATTCTCTTGCGCGGCAGGCTCTTTCCGATTTGGCGTGGGCGAATCGCTTGGAGATCGGACGTAATCTAATGTCGGTCGTCGCCGACGCCGCTTTGCGCCTCGATGACACTCGTGGGCTTCCATGGGACGACGTGGCATCGTGCCTTGCACAGCTCGGGTTGCCCCTCGCGTTTGCCGCGGTTGCGCGCTGGGAGGATATGGGTGTGGTTGGCCGTGAAAGCATGTTGCCTTCTGTGCTTCGAGAGGGGCTCATCAAGGGGACTCTTTCAGCGGCGCAAGCTGTCGCACTGCTTCCACTCGTCGATCATGCCGATAAGGAACTGATAGCTCAATTGCTAATTCAGCAAAGACAGCCGCGAGCGATCAGCAAGCACAAATCGTTGACTTCGTTGCGTATGATGAATTGCTCCGTTACGGTCGAGGCCGCCGGGAGGAGATTTGCAATGTCTTGAAACAAATATCCCCAGGCAAACGAGAATGGCTGTCAAACCTCTGCGCAACAACCACTTTTCTAAAAAAGCTAAAGGAGTTGCCGGAGAGGCAGAAAAAGCACCGAGAAAGAAGCGGTGTCTCACGGAACAACGACAATCGGTGGGCGGCGGGTCTAATCTTTGATTCAGCCGATCACATTCAAACCGCGCTCAAGGCCGCTCACGAAGAAGCAAAGAAGTATACAAAGTACCCAGGTTCAACGGATGCATTCGATCTTGTCATCCCTCACGTACCGTTGAACCAGCGGTCGGCATTTCTTTCTGGGCTGTCAAAAATGCTCGAATCGAATGACTATTTTTCCAGTGCAGAACATTTGCACAAAGCGATTGAGCTGTGGGGGGCAGACCCAGGTGTGCAGCAGTGGTGTCGGAGAGAGTTGCCATCCACGGTCCAGAATCGCCTGATACGGCTTGGAGCGTGGATGCGTTATGGGCAATCCCCTCTTATGGATTTGATAGCCGATACACAACTGCCCGACACCGAGGTCTGCAATCTGTTCGTTGCGGGGCTGGCCCAAAACGCGGACGATTTGTCTGCAGAGGTTGCCCTGCCCCTAGTAGCGTTAATCGCCACGCATCTCACAGCATCCCAGGCGCACAGCCTAGCCCAGTGGTATTCGGAGCGAGTGGCTGCTCGGATTCCTATTAAGGAAAAAGACGCCGTCGATACGACCGACATACCCGACTCAGTTCAACTGGCAATAGGGCGATTTCTCTTTGCTGTGATGAGCGATGTCGATGTGCGCACTCGATGGCTGGCAGCACATGCTGTCCGAAGACTTGCGAAATTATCCGAAAAAGACGTGATGCATAGCTTGGTCGATCAATACGGACGCATCGAAGAGAGGACCTACCGGCAGGCAGACGCACCTTTCTATTGGCTCGCCGCGCGTCTGTGGCTTCTTATTGCCCTAGATAGAGCATCAGCAGAATCGCTGCCGGCGGTGACCTCATTCGCCAACGATCTCCTCAAGATCGCGCTCGACGACACTCTTCCCCACGTGCTGATTCGGGCATTCGCAAAAAGTGCGCTCGAACAGCTGTTGAGATCGGGAAAGCTCACATTAGACTCTGTGCAACTCAAGGCACTCTCGTCCGTCAATGTCAGCCCGTTCCCCCGAAAGGTTGTTAAGGCCAGTCAGCGAAGCCCGAAGCTGACCCAAAAGAAAGTCGATCGAAAGCGTCGGTATTCATTCGACTCGCTCGACACCATTCCGTCGTGGTATGAGCCGGCCCTGCGAGGATTCGCCAGTGTGACAATGGATCAATTCCTGGACATCGCAGAGCACTGGATTGCGGACATCTGGAAGGTCCCCGCGAATATTTCACATTGGAAAGACGAAAAACGACAACATCGGTTCCCCGAAAGATCATGGCATCTTTGGTCAAATCATCATGGTTCTCAGCCCACACTTGAGAGACCTTATCTTTACTATGAGTGGCATGCGATGTGGTGCGCGTTGGGAGAACTTCTCACGAAGCACCCATTAGTGAAGAAGGATAACTTTCATTGGTACGACTTCTACGATCGTCTAAATCGCAATATGCTAACAGTCCCGCCGGACTGGCTTGCGGATCTTCGTACGCCGAAGCCCTTAGAAACACGGTTCTGGTCGAAAAATGAGAACGACATTGATGCCTGGATTACAAATCCGGAAGAGTCGGAGTTTCTTGTAGAGCTGGGAATTGCGGCAGGAAATCGGAAAGCCATTGTAGTCGATGGTCATCACACGACTCAGGCACGATGGTTTCGATCGTCTGTGTTCGTTTCCAGTGCTCTTGTGGAACCTTCGACAGCAACAGCACTACTTCGAGCACTCCAAACGGCAAATCATTATTCTCATTTTCGGATTCCTCCAGAAGAACATGAACTGGAAATCCACGAGACTCCTTACCGTCTAATCGGTTGGCTGAAAGAAAGAAATGATCGCGAGAGTGCGATTGATGAGCGCGATCCCTTTCGCAACGAAGTCCACCAATTTGCGACTGAGCCCGGTGAATGTGCCCTCAAAGAACTTGATTTGGAGATGCCAGGGAAGAATGGTACATGGCAGAACAAGAGGGGCGAAGCGGTCTTTTGGGGTGAGGACTGGAGTGATCGACGGGACAGATCCGACGACGATCCATATTACGACGATTCGATCGGCTCGAATGGTCAGAGATTGTGGGTAAGCAAAAAGTCACTGAGACGCTTCCTTGAGCAGAGGCGCATGGACCTGATCATCGAAATCCAGAACGACAGGCAGAATCAGGGGGATGGATATGGCTATCACGGCAGATCGAAAGAAGCTCGGCAATCGTACCACCGGCTCTACCTCCTCAAAACCGACGGAACTGTCGAAACGGCAACAGGAAGTATTGGAACTTGGTAAGCACCTCGTATCCGAACTTGGTTTAGAGGACAGCAATGACACTCTTGGCCGCTGGATGGCCCACCATGTCGCTGAGCTTATAACAGCGTCAAAGGAAACCAACAGCAAAGCCGAGCGGGCGGTCGCTGAGGAACGCGTGGTCGAGACCATTCTGAAACTGTGGGAGCATCGAACGGCGCTTCCCGGTCAGGCATATCCCTTGGCTCAATTCAAGGAGATATTGGAGCTGTTTTCAAAGCTGACTCCAGACGCGAACCCTTGGCATTGCCAGGCCCAAGGACAGCGTCAACAACTGGCGCTGAACATCTATAACGAGCTGACCCACCTGACGAACCTTCTGCTCTCGCTTGAGGCGAAACCTCCGCATTTTACCTCGGAGCAGACTTCGAATTTGCTCGGGAGTTTCCTGCCACCTGAGGAAGACGATATGTATCATGTGCTGATAAAGTTCATCGGCCAGAAAGCTGACGCGTCTGAACCAAAACAGCCGGACAATGTCGTCAGCGACGACAACGATACCCCGGTTGTCCGCCAACTCAAACGCACAATCGCGCGAACGCAAACCGATTTGGCGTCCTTACTGCGACTGTTGGAGGGCAAGGACGATGATTCAGAAGATCGTGAGGCTGATCCATTGGCTTCCGAATACTAGCAGTTGTTGATCATCTCGTGTTCTGGTGTGACTTCCACAAAGAAGCCATTGCCCATCATGCGATGAAAGGATTTAAGAGGGGTTCCGCTGATCGAGCGGATCAGCAACATAAAAGGTTAAGAAGGATCGGCTCCCTAAGAAATCTAGGCCACTCTCACGTGCCATCCTCGCCGCACTTCTGCGCCCGATACGACTTCGTTCTGCGCTACCGCCGTCTTGATGGCGTCGTTGTCGGGTCGTGTATCGTAGACGGACGATTCTAAAGCCTTTGCGAGTTCGTCCGGCAGCAACGAAAGCACTGTCTCCCAGATGACGCCGGCGATTCGCGCCTCAATCGTGCAATACGATTTCGGGAGCGCAGCCGCGTCAGTAATTCGCACGGAATCCTGGCCATTCTTCTGCGCGCGCAACGTGAACTGGTAACCTTCGATCTTCTTGAGGTCCCGGCTCAGCAGATAGTAGAGCACCATGTTCTTCGTTCGCTCCACCTTGCCGGCTGCGGCCCGCGCTCGGTCAGTAAGCCGCGCGGACTCGCTCCGGCAATACTGTTCTCGGGCTTCCATAATGCGTACAAAGCGGCCGATCCGGTCGACCTTGTCGCCGTGCGCCTCGCAGAATTGCTGGAACCGAGCAACCAGTCCTTCCGCAGCCTCACCTTCTGACTCAACCTGCCCTTCGATCTCTTCGATGAGTCCGTCGAGCTCCGCGTCGATTTCAAACAGCGAGCTTGTTTCCGCAATCGATGCCATCTGTATTTCTCCTTCTGAACGCTCTGAATTCTCCGCCGGCATTATGCCGCTACCTTTTGTTGCACACGGAGAGTGTGGGCGGCTTCATACGCCAGTTCGTCGGCACGGCTCTGGTCGCGATGCCCGCTGTGACCTTTGATCCACTTCCATCGGATTGGAAGACTTGTGTTCAACTCGATCAGCTCCGTCCACAATTCGCGGTGCTGCAGTTGGGTTCCGCGCCGGTTTCGCCAGCCTTGGTGCTGCCAGCGAGAGACAAATGCGCGCATTCCATAGATCAGGTATTCAGAGTCTGAGTGAAGCTCGATCCGCGCTCGGCCTTCCACCGACCGAAGCGCCTGAACTGCCGCGACAAGTTCCATCTCGGAGACGGTCGTCCATGGGTGAGCTCCTGACATCTCCCGACGTTCCTTTCCCTGGATCACCACTACGCCCCATCCGCCTGGGCCCGGATTGCCGATTGAGGAGCCGTCCGTGAAAATGCGATAAGTCTGATCCACAGAAAGCCTCCTTCCTGAAAACCGATTTGGGGCGCTTATCGAAAGACTGGGGTGAGATCGAGATTTTCGTTTGCCACTGGGACGAGGGCAAGCTCCAGGCCCTTGAGACTAGGCAGCCTGCATCGGAATGACCGCGCCGAAGGGAGCCTTCCGGCTCCCGGTCGAAGCCCATAGGACGGGATAGGCGGGAGCGGACGCCGGGAACGAGCCATACAGATCTGTCAGAAAGACGAGGGTCTGCGGCAGAATCCCATGCTCATCGAGCCAATCAAAACATGGGCCAAATTCGGTGCCGCCGCCTCCCACCGGGTTAAGGTGAACCGGTTGGCCGGACGCGTATGTTTCCGCCTTCTGCACCTCTGAATCGAAGTAGAGAACATGGACACGCTCCGGCCGCTGGCCTTCGAGAATCGAACGCACCTCGGCTTCGAAGAGCCTCAGTTGCCGAGCATTCACCGAGCCTGAGCAATCAACTGCGATCGCGATCTCCCCGACGCCCTCGCGTATCACTCCTGGCAAGTAGAGACCGGCCCAGACGTGGCGACGGTTAGGGCGCATCCAGCTATAGTCGGCCGGGATCGTATCCGACCAGAGCCGTCGTAGCATCTCCCGCCAGTCGACCGAAGCCTCAGCCGCCCCTTCCAAGGTCCGGTTGAGGCCAGCCGGAACCTTGCCCGCCTGCCGAGCAACCGTTGTGGCCTGGTTGACCGCCACGTCCCACTCCCTCGCCTGTTCTTCAATGGTTGGGGTTTCCTCGTCCGGCGGTGGCGCATCGAGGACCTGGCCAATCCCGCCTTCGGTGACGGGAGCTGAAGGTTCGTTTGAATCGCCGCCAGGGGAGGTCTCGTCCTTCGATTCCTCTCCTCCGGGCTCGCCGTCTCCATCCTCATAGCCTGAATCTTGCTCTGTTTCTGATTCCGATTCAAGGAGGTTGTAGATCTGCTCCGAGCTCATTCCACGGAAGCGGTTGTCTATGAGCACGCCCTCTGGCAGGCTGAGCCCGGCGTCAACAAGCAGGGGATTGATGGCGAAGTCACATGCTACATTCCACCGTTTCGGATCGCGCCCTGACCGCCGCACGTGGTGGTGAAGGGCCGGGTGCATGACCTCGTGCGCCAGGGTTCCGGCCAGAGTGGCCGAGTTCAGGGTTTCAACAAAATCAGGGTTGTAGAAGAGCGACACACCATCTGTGGCCATCGTCGGAATCGACAGGCACTCGCGCCCCTTCAACCGGAACAAGAGCGAGCCGAAGAATGGATGGTCCAGGATGAGAGACGTGCGCGCCTTCTGAATGCGGAGTGCGGTTGGCGTCTCATGTCTCATGCCGCTGCGGGCGCCTCCATGTACGCGGACATGCGGTGGAAAATGTCGTCGGCGCTCGGACCTTGAGCGAAGTCCGCCGCCTCGCGGCTGCGCAACAGGCCATCCATTTCGGCCACGATGTTGGCGGCATCGGCGGCCGTCGTGACACGCAGTAGGTCATGCTTTTTCAGGTCCTGAGCGGAGTAGTTGCACAGCCGCTCTTTGACCTGATCCGCAAAGCGGTTCAGGTCCGTGTCGCCGTTGACGTTGAGCCTCGGCAGGATCTCCACCAGGTCCAGAACATTGGTGACCAAGGAACCGTGGAAGCGCGACTCCGGCTCGTTGAGCCGGTCGACCATGTGGGCGACCACCTCGCGCAGCCGCTTCCAGAGGTCTTCAGTGCCGCGCATCAGCGATTCGCGGACGTTGGCGTCGATCTCGCGCGAGACCCGTGCCTGTTCCTCGGCCGACATCTGGACGCGGAAGTCGGCGCCAGACGGAATGGGCAGCACTTCGAGCTTGACTCCGAATTTTTTCCTCAGCTTTTCCACAGCCGGGTAGTCTTCTTCCCGGAAGAGCCCGTTCAACTCCGGCTTTACCTGCTCAATGTATTGGGGATAGACGCCGAGAAAGCTCTCGACGCCCTGTTCAAATCCGGCCTCGAACTCGCGCATGCGCGCCATGAGATCGAAGTAGAAGTTCGCCGGCAGCAGCCGGAACCCCTCGTCGGACCAGGGCAGGGTGATCTTGTAGAAGTGCTGCCGGATCTGCCCGGCCAGCGTGCGTAGCTCTTCCAGTTTGTCGGCGCCGCGTAACAGTTGCTTGTTGTAGCGACCTGCGCCCTGGTGAGCCCCATGTTGATCCGCGACATCGCGGCTGACCTTGCGATCGTGTTTGACGGCCGTCCAGATGCTGATGTGGACGGCGGCGAGCATTGCCTTTTCCGTAATCATTGAATGACCTCCCGGTAATCCACGCCGAAACGAACAAATTCCGGAGTGTGGGTTATGGCGGTGTCCCGTGCCGCCGCGTCGCGCATGGCCATCACCCGCATCTCGGTCGGCATCCGGTCGAGATACGCGATTCCTCTCCCTACCGAGGTGTCGCTCAAGGCCCTCCCCAGGGCGGTAGCAATGGCGATTTGTGCGGAAGGCTCCGTGGGAAGCGGCGCCGTCGTGGGGTTCAAAAGGATTTCGTCGATCGAAGGCAACTGGCGAAACAGTCGAATGAAAGCGACAAGTTCCGAAGCCGCTGCCGGTCCCACCGTTCCATCCAGGAGCTGCGCCTCAAACTCGCTGGCCCCCGAGAGAAACTGCGTCTTCTGACGACGGGCGATACCGCAGAGCACCTGTGAGGCCATCTCCCAGGAACGCGGAGTGGGCCAGGCGTTGGCGTCTGAGGTCGTGTCGGACGTGTGCAGAAGCTCTGGCTTGAAGCGGAGGAAGGCGATGATCTCAGGCCGGACCTGAGCCTTCACAGCCCACCTGCACCAGTCGTCGAGGTCCGGTTCAAGGTCCAGATGTACGAACCGGTTGCGCAACGGTCGCGGCATGGCGAAGTGAACGCCGCGCTCCGATGCGGGATTCCCGGCTGCGATGACAACCCAGCGATCGGGCAACACATACTCGCCCAGCTTCCGATCGAGTACCAGCTGATAGCAGCCTGCCTGGGTCATCTGCGGCGCCGATGTCAACTCGTCGAGAAAGAGGATGCCCTTGCCGCTGGTGGGAAGAAACTTGGGCGGCACCCATTCGGTCTGGTCTTCGGCGATCCGCGGCAGACCCCGAAGATCGACCGGGTCAAGCTGCACGGCCCGCACGTCGAGAAAGTTGTAGTCGAGATCGTTGGCGACCTGGGAGACGATCTGCGATTTTCCAACGCCGCATGCGCCCCAGACGTGCAGGGGCACACGTTCACCAATCAGCGCATGAAGCGCCTCATAAAGTTTCGATGGTTTCATAACTTGTCCTCGGTTAACTTGAAATGTGCGGGAAAGAACTACTGCTCACTTGCGAAAGCGGGCCGGAATTCGGTGGGCTTCTGAAGGGGACAATCCACCCGGAACGCGCGATATGAACCCCAGATGGGCTAGATGAGCGCCTCGGGATCGTCAACCCAAGATCATGCCTAGGCAGATCGGCGAACACTGGGGGACATGCCGGTACTAACCAATGCCTCTGGGAACATCCCGCCCGCTCCGGGTTTCCATTCCCGAGTAAGCCCAACAAGGCACGTTGGGGGCAAAGCGACAGCCATTCAGGTCAATCTTTCTCTTATCATCAGTTGCTACGATGATCTACGATGTTCCTTTGAGTAATCTGGCAGCTTTCCTTCCGAGCAAAGAAGGATTGCTCTTGGACGCGATGTTTAGGATTGCGCCCGTAGCCTTCCCTTGGCAGACTAAGGCATTGTACCGAAATGAGACTGGACTCCTGAATGGCGTACGAGCAGATCACGATCCGAGAAATTGTCGAGCGAGCGGTTGAGCACAAGTGGAGCATCCCCGAGTTTCAGCGCGGATTCGTCTGGAAGACAACCCAGGTGCGTGATCTGGCGGAGTCGCTTTGGTACGACTATCCGATCGGATCGCTCCTCGTCTGGAACAGCCAGAGTCATACCGAGGAACAACACGCGATAGATGCAAAGCAGCCTGGCTTGTGGGTGGTTGACGGGCAGCAGAGGGCCACGGCTCTCTGCATCTTGTGCGGTAGGAAGCCCTATTGGTGGTCTTCAAGTGAGGACTGGAACAAGACACTGAAGAAGTTCGATATACGCTTCGATGTAAATGCCAAGGAGGCACCCTTCTTCTCCGTTGCTGACGCGGTGATTCGCAAAGCAATCGGCTCCCGCTATGTCCCCTTGAGTGGGCTTCTCGTGCTCGACACGAGCCGGGAGAAAGATCAGAAGACGCTCCAAGACCTCGCGAAACAGATAAAAATTGAGGGATTCTGCGATGGAATGGACGCGATGGAGGTTTACACGCGACTTGACCGTGTTCGTAAAATCCGCGACAAGGACCTCGTAGCAATAACCGTCAGCCATGAACTCGAAGATGTGGTTGAGATTTTCTCTCGCTTGAACAGCAAGGGCACGCGCGTTACTGAAGCAGATATCTACTTGGGCGTCGTCGCAGCAAAGAATCCGGGCTGGGTGAGGGAAACATTTCTTCCCTACCTGACGAAGCTCAAGGAATCGGGCTTTGAGTTAGATCCAAACCTGCTGTTCCGCACTCTAACCGGGGTCGGCAGCAAGAAGGTACGATTCAAGGAAATCTCCGATGAGTTTTGGGACCCGAAGTGCATCGTCCCGGCGTGGAATCGCACGGCAGAGGCTTGGAAGCGCCTCATTTCAAGGTTCCGCGAGTACGGGATTCTAAGCGCCGATCCAATGCCTACGCAGGCCGCCTTGGTAACGATGGTGAGCCTGGTAGACAAATTTGAGGACAGCGTTAGCTTCCGATACGCACTCTACTGGTTCCTCCAAGCTTCCCGTTTTGGCCGCTATAGCGGGTCCGGTACCACCTCGCTCGGTGAGGATCTGCGAGATGTGTCCGAAGCCAGCACGCTAGTGGACGCCGTACACCGCCTTCTCCGTCGGCTCCCAGACTTGAAGCCGATGATCGCAGATGACTTCATGAAAGACTACAGCGACAGTCGTTTCGGACGATTCCTTCTGTACCTTCTCGTTTACCGGAATAAGGCTCTCGATTGGGATGTCCATGGTCACAGGATCGGCTTCGAGGGCTTGGCCGTGCTTTCCGATTTTCGACCACAATGGCATCACATCTTTCCAAAGAAGTATCTGGAAGGACACGTTGACGAGGATCTCGTGAACGCTCTCGGGAACATCGCTGTCATAGGACCGGAGATCAATATTCGGATCAGTGCTAAAGATCCCATGAAGTACATCGCCAAATACGAAATTTCCAACGAGAAGCTATCTCAGCAGTTCATCGATCCCGGCGCTATCTCGCTATCCCAAGAGGGCTACAAGACTTGGGTTCAGGGCCGCGCCAACAGACTTGCCGAGATTGCCAATGAATTCCTTGTCGAGATCGCGCCACCGCCACCGGAGGCGTAGTGCGAGTATTAGCCCTCGACCCAGGACTGTCAGGTCGAGAAGCCCACGTTCGGGGCAAGTGGAGGCGGGCGGAGCAATGGGGAGGTAGTCCACATGAGGTTTTCCCAGTCTCGATCTAGCATCGAATCAAATCCGAGATTCGTGCTAATAGGGCTGTCCCGCCCAAAGCTCCAGCGTGGGCAGATGACACTAGTGCTTGAGTGCCTGGAGGCGTCCTACCCCACCGGCCTCACGCTTGAAGAGTTGGTGAACGCCTGCAGGAAGCAAGGATACGATCTGACATTCCGAAACCCAAATACCGATATTCGCAAGTCCATTCTCTACCACCTGAACCGATTGGAGTCGGTCCGGCAGATGTAGGACAGCACATCAACTCCCTTCCCCCACACATCATGTCGATGACCTGCAGCTTTGCAATTCGGATTGTGATCTCTGTTACATCCGCTAAAAATGGTGCAAGTTGAGACTATTTCCGTTAAACTGCCGCTGTTCTCTAGTTACCATTAGTTCAGCCCAGAGGAACTCAAATGCCAAAGCATATTTCTAAGCAAATGTTGATATGCACTGCCACATTGACTACCACGCAGGCGATCGCGCTCAGGGAGTTGGGCGTCGGACTTGAGTATCGTTGCCCGAACCCGCAATGCAATCAGCCAGTAATAGTGGTATCCAAAGGTAAGGACAAGGCTGGGGTGAAGTATAAGGCACATTTTGAACACATCAAACGAAATCGCGACTGTCATTACGGCGTCGGCATTAAGCCGCAGCCAGCGATCTCCACGACGGAGGGAGCTTAGAAAGCGATCCCACGAGCCAATCTGACCGAGTTCGCACCACCTAACTTCACGCATGCACCCGTCAACGATCGCTGCTCCGCGATAAACCTCGTCGATAGGCAGGCGGGCCGAGTCCCGGTTGCCTTTCCAGACCACGATGAGGGTGCCCCCGGTCCCTCGTACTTGGGGACCGGGGAGATTGTGGACCTCAATTGGCAGGAAGAAGCCCGCGGTCTAGAAGGATCAGTCCCGACCAACGCCGATGTAGCCCGGAGGAATTCTGGCTCCACGCTGAGTCGCCGATGCTCATTTCGAGCGCTTGGTCTTGAATACGTGCGTCGCCCCGTACACAACTGGAACTTCTGGCGTGGACTTCAGCTTCTCAGACAGTAGGCGATTGACCGCGACAAGACGCTAGTCAACGCTGTTTCGGTGAAAGCAGTGGCCGAAGAACGGAAAGACTAGCTGGACTAGGATTGGCGCTTACGCGGCCTCGTCAAAGTCGTCGGCCTCATCTGCTGGCTCATCTTCGGCGATTTCGGCAAGAATCTGTTTATCTTCATCCGTATCCGATGCGGGAACGGGAGCCGCCGCTGGCGTCGGTCCAATGTCAAAGAGGCTGGCATTGCGCACAGGCTCCTGTTTCCTGGGCTCGGCGGGCTTGGGTGCCGCGACCACTGGCTTCTGTGTCTCAGCCGCCGCTGGCTCGGTCGGGACCGGCGCAGTCTTCGGTGCCACCTTCGAACGGGCTTCCGCCTTTGCGGCCTTGGCTGCCGCGGCCATCTGCTCCTTGGCGGATTCGAGCGTGTTCTTCAATTCGAGGTGGACTCCAACAAACTGGACCAGCGTGGAAGGCAGTTCGGCGTCAAGGTCTTCAGCCGTGCCAGCCACGCTAAGCGGTGTGGTAAGCGCATCGTTTTCGCTTTCGTTGAGCTTGCGGGGAATGACGTTGACGCGAATGGTGTCGTCCTCCAAACGCGTAAGGATCATCACGACGGTCCTCTGCCGAAGCAGCGGACCTAGTTCTTTGAACATGGATACACCTTCCTGTGAAAATGTAACTCTGGCTTGGATGGCTATTGTTCGGGGTCGTCCCAGCGCTGGGTGTATCTCGCTCCCAGAATAAGGGACTTGGCATATGCCTCACTGTCGTTGTCTTTCTTCCACAGCAGTGAGTAGACCGTGTTTACGGCCGCTTTCATGATCCCCTTCATCTCCTCTTGGGAGATTCGGGAATAGCTGCTGTCGGCACTGCAGGTCGGACAAACCTTTCCCGTGTGCAGCCCCTCAATGGGACCATTTCGGAAGGCCAGCGCAACGATCATCTTGGCTTCGAGAGCCAACACCGGGTCGATGGAAGATTTCTTCATGGTCCACCTGTATGCGAGACATTATCTCAGCTTCTTGCGTGCGGCCGATGAAGTTCTGTGAGTGCGCCTCTGTATCTTTTTCCAGAGATCGGGATCTACCCCCAATACACTCGTCCGACCTGTTGAAGCGTTGTAGAAGGCTCCGTGGTGGGTGAGCGTGCCGTAGCGAAAGAGCCTCGCAAGCATTGCGAGCGCGCTTGTTGCGAGCACTTGATTGATGAAAGGCTCCTGGCGTTCGAGAGCCTCTGCCGCGCTGCAACTGGGCAGCGGGTCCTCGCCTGCTTCCGTATCCGCAATCTCCGGATAAAGTTCCGCAACGGTTCTGAGGCGGGCCGCGGAGCGCCGGTTTGCAGCGTTCAACGGTTGGCCGAGCACATACTGCCCGCTGCTCGCGTTGTTGCCGAGGTCGAGCCAGTAGACAGTGCTGTCATTCGCTCGGGTGACCGCGGACAGGATGGCCTGCCGAGCCGCCCGTGTATCGACACAACCAATAATCAAATGAGGGCCTGCCGAATTGGATCTCAGCGAATCTTTGTGAAAGTGTTCCGGGTGTGCCTGCCACCTCAGACCCCAGAAGAGATTGACCCGGTTGATCAACACAGTGGCCTTATTGAGTCCGACATCGGCTGAGGCAAACGGCTGGCGGACACAGTTAGTTTCAGTAACCTGATCTCCGTCCACCAGCATCACGTGGAGACCACCGGCATGGCCCCAGACCGTCATTGCCTGGTGGAGATAGGGCAGTCCGAGCAACACCGCGCTGCCGTTGCCTCCCGCACCGACAATCAGCACACGGAGCGGCTGCCCTCTGCGGCACATTGATTTCGGGAGTGTGTGTTCATTGATCATGACCACGCCTCTTTCCAGACAAGAACTCCTCCACCGTTTCCGGTAACTCAATCAGCGACTCAGTGTGAAACTCCTCTTTGCCGGCGAGTTCCTTCCAAAGCTCTTCGAAGCCGCCGGGATGGCGCGTAAGTCTCCCGACGTTGCCATGCGTAAACTCGCTTTCATAGAAGCTCTGTTCCCATTGGGGAATGGAGGCGACGGTGGAGCCATCCGGCGCCCGCATCGATCCAAGGCAGACGCTCCCTGTGTCGTACACATTCCAGTAGGGAGCCACACAAAGCTTTGTATCGGCCGCGGGACGGCGGTCTTGTTTGAACGCCCTGATCGACAGTGAATGATCCATCGCGAGCCAGACTAGAGCTGGTTGCGGAAAGATCGCGCCATTGACTCCGCCCATGTCGCCTTGCGTCGTTCCGAAGAACATCGGGCGCTTTTGTGGCGGCGTCCACCAGGCGATAAGCCTCTCGGTGCGCGCGATCACGCTCACGGGCAGAAACTCCGCCTGCACCCGGCCTCCCAAGGCTTGGACCAGCGATTGAACGAATTCGATGGTCAGCGTCTTTGCCGGACCGAGCGTTGGTTGCTTGGCGCAATTGTCTGCATTCACTTCATGGTGGGTGATGAATGAATTTCCGAAACTGCCGTTCTGTTGTTCTGTCGTCCGATAGATCAGCAGGGCTTCACGCAGCGCGAAGTGATGGTTCCGTCCGATGCTCACGTTGACTTGCATGCGTCTCCTCACATTCGAGCAGCGTAATCAGACCTGCCAGTTCCATGTTGACCCTTAGAAAGATGGCCATCGTGCGAAGTGCCGCGTCGAACTCGCCCTCTATCTCCGGCCGAAAGCACACCGCGCAGGACGGCTCATTGGTGGTCTCGTTATAGCGTTCCGACTCATGATCGAAGCAGGCTTGAATTGCGTCATTCTCGCGAAAGACCAGCAACAGGCTCGGCACCGGCGGGTCATCATATTCCCCTTCGAACCGCATGACCTGGCCCTTCAACCGCGACAGCCGATGAAGCGTCAAGAGCTTCTGAATCCAAATGGAATGTGGCCCCTGCAGATGCCTTCGCAGCAACCTGCGTGCGCTTGGATATGTCCAGTTCGTCGCAGTCCGGATGGGTTCCGGGATCGCCTCATCGACGAGCGGGAACTCATAAGCATCGCGGCTCTCTGGTTCTTCCTGCTCCATCCACTCATGCAGCTGTTCGTTGTAACACTCGGCATCGGTATGGTCGTAGATGCGTATCCAGCGGTAGAGCGAACTTCGCAGCAGGTAGTAGAACGCAGTTCCAAGGAATCGCTCCTGTTCTTCGAGCGCGTCCAGCGCAGCTCCTATCTTGAGGTAGCTGCAGGCTTGTAGCTCGAATGCGGCCATCAGTTTGCCTTCGCCAAGAGCTCCGCCTCGCCAATATCCTGTTCCAAGGTCGTCTCTGACTTCGAAGCAATAGTCGATCTTGTTTGTGAGCGCGCCGCCGGAGAACTCTTCAATCAGCTTCTGGATGGCGCTTCGCGCGAAGACCACGGCGACCTTGCCGGTTTGTTGCCAGAGCTTTTCGTCGGCGAGATTCCGCTCCACCAGTGCTAGGCACAGGCGGTAAAGGCGCTCGCCGTTTGTCTCCAGGCGATAGCTTGTGGGGATGCGGCGGAGGGACGGAAGGGTCTCACCGCAACCCTGTCCCAGGAGCGTTATATCAGTGGCGGCAGCAGTTCGCTTGGGGCTTCGAGAACCGGCATCGTGCCGGACGACGATCTCCTGGCCGCTTCCGCGACGGCGTGCGCCAGGCTTTGTGATTCTTCGCATTTCAAATGCCTCGCGACGAGCCGGTCGGCTCTCTTGGGCGGCTTGCACTCAAGCCGACGGAGTTCCGCGAGTAGCTGGGTCTGATCGGCTTTCCTGTTCTTCATAATGTGCCACCTTATTGCGATGATTCGGAAAGCGATCAACTCACTCGCAAAGCAGGCGCCGAACAGGGGCGCGGGAGAAGATCGCAAAGGTATGCCGCTTGGAGTCTCGGGATCAGCCCTTGCTGCCGATGGCTCGGCTGAATGTGTAGCGAAGGGCGTCCCCGGTATCCTCCGGCCCTGCCAGTGTCGCTGTGGCAATTTCGGGGTAGGACGGCGTCAGCAATTCTCTCACTTGCTCGACGCTCAAGTTGGGTGCGGGATCGGGGATGCGGGTCCCGTTGTAGAAGAATTCGCGGTGTAGGGCCTTCACTGTCAGGCTGCTCATTGTTCAACATCTCCTGGATGGATTTGAATTGAAGGTGGAATGGGGAGTGTGGGGTACAGCTGAGGCGCAGACCCGCGTTCGGTCCGCTATTGCGGACCAATCGCAGAGGCGGTCAGAGTGTATTCTGTGCTACATACTCAAACGTCGGCGTTCCTGCCTAAATGGCCAATCATCGGATTGGCGGTCAACTTGGAGGGTCCACATGGATGACGAAGCAAGTAACCCCTCGCTGAGCGATGTTGGCGGATTCCTTGGCCGTCAACACGATAGGCTGTACTTCGATGAATTGATTGAGCCCTTTTTTGCGAGGGCGATTGCTCTAAAATGTCCCAACTTAGATTCAAGGGAACCGATTGTCGTTCCGTTCTCCTTACGCGACCTTTTTCGGAGATATACCCCAAAGGAAATTGAAGATAAGCTGGTGGGTCTTTCTTTCACGTCCGCATCAAAAGAAACCGAAATCTTTGCTGATCTCACCAAGGCAAAATGCGGCATCGATCTTGAGGCTAATTACGAGGAAGGCCCGGCGTTTGATTATTACCACAATCATATTGAGTCGCGCCTCAGATGGCTAAGCCCGGGCAATGAGATCGGCGAAAAATTGCGCGATGTGGTCGGCGAAATCTTGCCTTGCATAGAGGGTTTCATAAAGCGTACCGAAGGCCCGTTTACTGTGTTCGATGTTACGGTTCGTCCAGCCGTTTTATTGGAGAGGTTAGCGAGGAGCATTGAATCATACGTTGAGTTGAAGGCTAAACTTTTCCGTACGATCATGATGAGCCAAAGCCTTCCCGGCTATCCTGGCCTGAGAATCGACTTCCGTAAGCAAGTAGAACTATTAACGGAGTACCTTGAGAGGCGTCAAAGAGAAACATCCGAAATCGAATTCACGATCTTGTCTAGCCAGATTCCATTCCGCTGGGCGCTTCAAGTATTAGCGCTCGGTCCGGCGTTGACGGCCCCGGCAATTGGAACGACGACGGCTGACGATAAGGTTCTTCTCCTACTTTTTCTCGAATTGAATGGCCTTATCGACATTCTTGCAATGGACATCGACAGTGACCCTTCTGAAAGACATAATGTTGTAGTCCGTTTTTTTGTGCGCAGACCGGCAAGAGACAATATCTTCAATGCTACTGCCGAAGGCCTGGACGCTGATGCACGCCGCGTACTGAAGGAAACCGAGCTGTCTATATATGCACGTCTGCACAGCCGTCTTCGGGATAACTTGACGTTTGGCGGGAGACCCAACCTTGAAAGGTCATTTGGAACATGCAGCTCTTGGTTCCTCCGCAAAATCGCCTATTGCCTTGAGGAACCTTCGTTTATCGCCACCCCTGCCATTGCTAGGCTGGCGCAGCATAGTAGTGATCCAAGAATTCAAATGGAGGATGAGTTCTTCCTCCCGAGCATTTACGAGCGATTACGGAGCGATTTTGGATCGCGAGTGGTAAAGAAACCCGAGCGCTTTGGCGGCGAGATTGACATATTGTTCGATGACACCATCCCAATTGAACTCAAGGTCAGGCGGGGCCGCAAGCAGCCGTTAGATTTGTCGGAAGTCGACGATACCTTTCGGCCAAGTGGTCAGGCCGCAGCTTACGCTTCAATTTCGCGTCTCGGGTTCGTTGCAATCCTAGATATACCCGGCGCTGACGTTTCTGGAGTCAATTTAGAATCCTGTGTCACCGTTGTTGATAGACGCTTCCCAGAGGACAATCCATACCCGACATCGATTGTTGTTGTGACCTTTCGATGCCAACACTCGGTGCCCAGCGGTGTCCGTTGAAAATCGGCGCAGCGCTGGTTTTCGATTTCCGCGAACGGGCCGAGGCGCGTCTCCACCGGTGCCCTCTCACCGGATCCTCATGGCTTGGTCTTGTCCGGGTCAGCTCCAACCCAAACATTCACGAGCATCCGCTGGTTTGACCACAATTTACGCACGTATAGCAGGTTCCACTGGGTTTCATCAGGCCGCCGCACGCGACACAAGGCGGAGAATCGCCGATGTCGTAAAGGAATTGCGAGTTGCCGACCGGGCCGGGATTCAGCCCTTTTCCAGCACTATCCGCACTGCCGTTTGGACCAAAGAGAGGGAGTTGTTTCCCAGAGAGGAACCGCAACTCCATCCAGCGGAAAAGATAATCCATGATGGACTTTGCGTAGCCGATCTCCGCGTTTCCGGTCCAGCCGGAAGGCTCAAAACGTGTATGCGACAGCTTGTCGCAGAGCACTTTCAATGGCACTCCATGCTGAAGGCTGACTGAAACCACGGTCCCGAAGCACTCCATCAAACCGGCAATGGTTGATCCGGCCTTCGCCATGCGAATGAAGATCTCGCCCGGCTGACCGTTCGGGTAGAACCCGACCGTCAGATAGCCTTCATGTCCCCCGAAGGCGAAGTGATGTGTGATGGCCGAACGCTCATTCTGCAACCGGTGGCGATTCGCCGCCGGCGGACCCAAGACATCAGACGCAGATCCTGGCGCTCCGTCTGCCAACTTGGTTCGATCATCAACGCTGGGTGGGCCGGGTGTTTTCGAATCATCTCCACTAAGCTCTCGGGGCGTCGGTTCAAAGGTTTCCATCTCTGGCCTCCTGCGGTGGCTGGGAAACTTGCGCCGTTCGTCCCGCCGCGTCATTGAGGGGTTTGTACCCCTGGATCGAAATCCGGTCAAATGACCCGGTAGGCGCTCTGCTGGAGTTCGAGACGGCTTCAGAACAACGAGCCCTGAATAGGCGTGACGGGAGTCTGATCTAGTGGCGGAACTGCAAGCTGGGGTTCCTGATCCTGCTCTACCACCGGCGTCTTGTACTTGCTTTCCAATTGCCTGAGCAGCGCAAGATCGGTTGCCTGTTGCTCTTCAGCCAGGCGCAGTTCATACCGCGCAAGGTAGTTCCTGTTGCTGATTTCTCTCTGGATCGCCCTCTCGACATCGGAAAACGTGTATTCCGGATCTCCGTAACAGGGGAATCGCAGTGTGTGTTTCAGGAACCGCACCTGAGCCGCAAGAGATGAAAACCACTCCTCGTAGAATTGCGAGCGACAGTAATGAGCAATGTGCCCGAAGCACATGGAGAGGCGGTTGTAGAAGCTCTTTGTGAAGAGCGCCGACGCCCACTCCGATTCAATAAAGCGCAGCAAAGTATTTCCGAATTCCGCCTTGTCCGCAGCGGTTGAAAACTTCGTGGCTGTGAAGTCCGATGGGAAGAATGGCCCCTTGGGCATGGTGATCTCCACGCAAAGAAAAGGGCCAGCCGCAGCCGACCCTCTTCCTTGCCTTGGTTGAGACCTTAACGGCCTCGCTGAAACATTCCCCCAATGGATACGCTATCACCCGTACATGCTGAAGACCAGCGGTTCCAGGGAAGATTGATGGTTCTGTCGCCATCATGCCGCCGCTTCGCCCATCGCCCTGAGCTTGCGGTACACAGTGGTCTTGCCGATGCCGAGCAGCCGTGCAGCTTCGAGAGGTCTGCGATTCGACCTCTCGTAAGCTGCCACGATCATCGCTCGCTCCACCTCCGCCATAGTCGGAAAGACTCCCGACTCTGGAACCTGCGCTAAGACGATTGGAGCTACTGACTCCACGTACTGCTGCGTCAACCGCTCCGTTGCCGTGGAGATCAATCTGGAGGCCTGTTCAAGCTTCTGAAGGCATTGCGGGTCCTGCCGAATGACGATCTTCTCTACTACACGCTCAACAATCCTCACGATCGGCTCAGGCAGAGCCGTCCCACAACGCCGGCAACTGGCTCGATCACTCCATTGGACGAGTTCGCAACTGCGGCAACGAACCTTCTCCCGTTCCTCGCTCATGATGTCACCTCTCAAGTTGAAAACGTCCTGGCTCAGTCGAAGAGGCTGAGCTGCACGCTAGTTTCTGTGGCAGTTGGCCAAAGTGCGGTCTTCTTCCGCTTCTTTGGTGGCGAGCTCGGATCCAACAGGTGGATGCCGAATGGCGCCGGAGCCCGTTCTCCTGCGATCAGACCGGGCAGGTCGGGCGCCGAGGCGGATTCCTCTTCGGATTCAGGTTCCACCGCAGCCGGGCGCGGCAGCACTTTCTCGCGTTCGTGGCCGAGGTCCCGCCACACAGCATCGGCGGATTCTCCGACACCGGCCTTCTCGACCAGCTCCCGCGCCATCGCGCTCATCAGGTCTTCGTCGGTATCGAGCGCCTGCAGACCTTCACCCGAGAACTTGCCCTCCATCATCAGCGCAACCAGCATCTTCTTGCCCATCAAACGGAGGCAGGTCTCCTGCATCGTGCCGGAATAAGTGACGAATTTCACCCGCACAGGGAATCTCTGCCCGATGCGCCACGACCTTCGGCTAGCCTGACGCAAGGTATGCAGCGAGTACCCGGTCTCGTAGAAGTAGAGCGTAGGAAAGGCCAGCAGATCCAAGCCCGTCTCGACCAGCTTGGGATGGCAGATCACCACCTCAATGCCAGCCTTTAACTGCCGCTCGTACCAATCCTCTCGTTTATCGGTGGCAACGGATGAGCGGAGGACGGCGACGCGAAAGCCTTCCTGCCGCAGAACGGCCTCCAATCGCAAAGTGACATCTTTCTCGCCCGTATAGGTGGCATAGACCTGGCAGCGCCTTCCCTGCCGCAACTCCTCTTTCACGTCGGCGATCAGGGCACGCTCCTTCGCATAGAGAGCCTCCCGCGTGAGGTTCGCCGGTTCAGTCACCAGGAACTTCACATACTCCTTCGTTTGCGGATCGAAGGCGCGCGCCCAGATCTCATCGAAGTCGTAGGGATGATCTGGATAAAGCAGGAGCGTGTTGAGCAGGATGCTCATCAGGCTCTTGTTGCCGCGATGCGCTTTAATCGCAGAGCGAATATCCTCCTCCAATTGCTCGTAGGCTTTCTGCAGGGCGTCGTCCATATCGACCGAAATGACGCTCTCGTCGTACGCGGGGAGATTGTCCGAGATATCCTCAAGAGACAGAAACGCAGTCGTGGTCATGAGGAACTTGCCGAAGAGCATCGGCGAGGCTCCGGGCTTCCGCAGAACCCGAACCGTTTTCTTGGTGGCTCTCGAACAGGCGTTGTCTGCCTCTTCCACCTTCTCGATGGTTTCGAGGACGCCGTACTGCTCCTGGAAGTCTCGGCGCCCTTGCCCTCCGTACGCGAAGCCCTCGCGCACCATCGCGTGCGGCTCCATGCGGTAGAAGATGTTGAAAAGGTCGTCCGCATAGCCGCCCATCAGCGTTCCTGTAAGGGCGATCAGTCTCTGCGCCGCGCGTCCGAGCACGCCAAGTCCGTTTCCTTGCGCCGTGTCGCCGGCCAACTGGTGCAGTTCATCGGCGATGGCGAAATCAAACCACCCGCGCATGTAGCGCCCGATGTATTCAATTGGCGCCATACGTTGAATGCGCGTCCGGTCAGCTTGCCACAGTGCGGAGAAGCGAGTAGTGCCGCCGCGGGGCGCGGTCAGAGCTTCCGAGACCTTGAGTTTGTCAGTGAAGTCGAGCCCGGTCAGCTTCTGCATCTCCGAGTCGAGGATGGCAACGCCGGAATCCGGATTGACTACGCCGCCCAGATTTGGACCGGACTTTGCCTTGAGATAGACGTGCTCCCAGAAGTAACCCAGCTTGCCTTTGTCTTTGCCGGTAATGAAGAACGTCGGCCCAGGAAAGCGCTTCCGCCATTCCTTGCGGCCCATGCGCCGCATTTCGGCCAGGCTGAGGCGCTTGCCCTCGTAAACCGTCTTGCCTTTGCTCAGCTTCACCTCGCAGATGCCGTGCGGCCGGCTTGGATCGCCGCCATTGCGCATATCTTCGATGAGGAAGGCGCGGGCGCGCGGGATGGTCAGCAAGACCTCACGCGCCCACTTGTGCGTGATATGCGATGGGCACATAACCAGCGTGGTACTGGGCCGCCCATCCGCCAGCACATGGATTGTGCCCAAAGCCATATAGGTCTTGCCCGCGCCGCACTCGGCGACGATGCGCGCTGCCTTTGCCTGGCGCAGATACTTGGCAGTCCCAGTAATGGCAAGCCCCTGAGCGGGGAGCGCCTTGCGCAGAAGGGACGCCACTGCCGGAGCAATGGGGTCTTTGGTGCTCTGCAGTGGAGGAAAGGTTTCGAGAATGCGCAAGCCCAGTTCAGCGGCGTGGGCGCGCAGGTAATCGAACGAGGATTCCATGCGGACACCTCACAATGGGACATTTTTGGGGAGAACTCAGTCGATACTTTGGAAAGGAGATGGGAGGTGCTAGCTCACGTAGGTGTGCGCCACCAGGTCACAAGGATTGACGCGGTGACATCGCAGTGAGAGAATTCGGCGCATGAAACATCCCAGCCTCTCTTTCACTCTTGCTGCGATTCTGTGCGTCACCCTTTGCGCATCCCCGCAAGCTAGACCGGTTGACCATCTCTCGCCAGAAGAGATCACAGCGGCGATTGCAGCCAAGCCCGATACCGGGTTTGTATATATTGAGGATGCTGGCTTTGTAACTCCTTCGATGTGTCAGGCACAGATGCCTTCTGAATCCGTGTTCACCCCGATTGGATGGCTCAACGCCATGGCTCGGAATGCTAAGAAGCAATACACTCAATATGCGCCCTCCGAGATCGACACACAGCGGGTGCTCACGGTGCTCAGCCGAGGATGCGCTAATGGAAGTTCAGCAGGTCCGGTATGCGAAACGATTACACGTGTGGTGCTGCTTTCCGATAAGGCCGGGACAATTACGGCTGAGGCTGTTTCACAGAATCCGCTTGCTCAAGCATGGCAGAACGGCTACGGGGCTAGTGCTTCCTGCGCATCGCTTGTGAGCCGATTTTCGATGGATGATGTGAAGCGCGTTCAGAACGGCAAAGGCGAATTTCTAATCGCAACGTTCAACGGTGCAACGCTCTTGAAAATCTACACGGTGAAGGACAAGCATATTAAGAAGCTCGGATTGTAAATCGAGTTGGCGAGGCCCGAGCAAGACTGCCGAGCGTGGGGTAGCTCTATAACCGGTAACCAGTCTCATCAAATGACTTAGGAATCCGAAATGAACAAAGCAGAACAATGGATCGTCAGTTCGCTGCTCGTGATTGCCCTGTTGACGTTTTTCTTTCCGCTCACAACTATTCGCGTCCCCGTACTGGGGAACATGGATTTGAGTGGTTACGATCTAATCTCCAAGGCGCAAGTTTTGAACCATGACTTGGACGCTATCGGAGACCAGCGCCTTGCGGATATGGCAAACGGACCCTCCGAGGCTGCGCCCATCGCCAGTGCTCCTACACCGCAGATAGCGATGCCATTTTCGGTTAGAAAACTTCTTTTTGTCCCAATCGAAATCCTCGTAAGCTTTATATGTGCTTTAATAGCTCTTTTGACTTGTCTCCGTCCTGTAAAGCTCTCACTCAGGAACGCACTTCTGGCTTTCGGATGTGCGGCTGCAACCATAGCAATCATTCATCTGGCAATTGCAAATTCAGACATCCACACGTGGTTTCAGAATCAAATAACCAGTGATCCATCCGTAGATGCATCTCCACTCTCTGGCCTTGCAGTGCAGATTGTGCAATTGGCCGCCAATGCGGTTCAACTCCAGGCCAGTGCTGGCTTGTACGTTCTCGCAGCTACTATGCTGTTGGCAACCGTTGTTCTTCAGTCGGGTATTGTTTCGTCTCCCTCTTCGCCGTCGTTGTCTGTTGAGCCAATTGTTGACCAGACAGACCATTCCGGAAGGAACAGAGTCGTTGTGTTTATCGCATTAGCCGTGGTTACTTTAGCTGCGATGGCCGGCGTTTTGATGCATACGCGGAGTTCTGAGGAATCCGAGAATGGCGGAACACCTGTTCAGGTAGGGAACGCGTCTGGCGAGTTTGACCCTACGTTGGCACTCGGGGTTCTTTATGGTTCGGTCGATGAAAGTTCCCACATGGCGACGTGGGCGCATCCGACTGCACCGCCGAAGCTTTTTTCCCAATTTGCGGGAGGACCTTTGGTGGTTCGAATCGTCTCGACGCTGAGCACAACTCAAGATGGCAAACCGACAAAGTATCTGATCTCCGCCGCGCGACCAGCCAATCTGGAGGATTACAGTTGCCACGCATGCTGGGATGCGATCGGCGTCGCGGAGTTTCTGTACGACGGCTCGCAATGGAGGCTTGAAGCCTCAAATCCATACGCCGGTCCAGGGCCCGGCTATGATGGAAGCCCAGCAGTGAAATTAACCAAGATTGGGACAGAACATTATGCCGTGAGTTGGACCATTAAAGATGGAGGGCAAGGCGAAGAAGATTCAACTATCTACATAGTCGCGGCCATCGGACACTGGATCGGAGGGGTATTCAAGCAGGACCTATCATCGTCATACGACGATGGTGAATGCTCTGCAGGATCATCCAGATGCTATTCCAACAGTACAAGCATTCAATTCGTAACGGGCAACAACCGTGACTATTACGATATAAAGACCTCGACTGTCGGCTCAAAGCCCAATGAAGACTTTTCGAGTGTCTCTCCAGTGAAAGACACCAGAACGTACTCTCTCATTGATCACATATATCGTTAACAAAAAAGTCTGCTATTGCCCCAGAGCCTATCAATCCCGCTGTCGAAGGGGCCGAAAACGGTGATGCCAACAGGGTGAATCGAGGCCAAACTATCGGTCCATTTCTCTCCGGGAAGCTTAGAACGCGGGAACGCAGGCCATCCCCGATCCACGCAAGTACTTCCTCGGTTGTCGCCGAGATCAGTACCGGTTGGCAACCGATGCCGTCGATCTCCTCGATCCTTTTCTTTCCCTCGACGATCCCAAGGATGTGGTCTGCCCATGCTGGATCGGCGGGCAGCCCCAGGAAGCTCACCAGCGTGGCCCACGCTTCCTCTCGCCGGTATCGCAACAGGATCGTCCTTCCCGCGCTACCATTGGTGTGGATTTCCTGGGACACCGCCAGCAGATGGCGCACAGGATGTTTCCGGCCTGGCAAAGTCACTGCTCCTTTGTAGCAGGAGGCATGTTCGCCGAGCGTCACGTCCTTTACCGTACCGTCCGGAAAGGTCAAGTTGAAGGCGCCCTTCTCGTGAACGGCCGCCGTGATTGCGCCAACATCCGAATCGTTGCCGAAGACGCTCAGTAGATGCGCCTGCCTATCTTCCCCAATATAGCGATCGACCCGCAGGCGTATGCGGGTCGAGGCCTTTTCGGTGATGCGCACATACTCAAGCAGCCCGAGCCGCAGGTGTGCATTCTCCATCGGCTTCGCCCTCCTTCTTCGCCGGCGTCTCAGTGAGCTTCAGCGTCCTCCCATCGGAATAGACCAGATACAGCTCATTGGCCCACCGCTCTCGGTGGTGAATGATCTCGGCGTCTCCGTCCTGTTCCACGAATGTCGTCACATGCTTGACGGAGCGCCAGCGGGCTATGTGCCGGTCGTCTCCCTGGCCGAAGACGCCGTTCAGGAGCCCCGCGGTACACAGAAGCCCAACATGGCCGCCATGCAGCGGCGTGATGGGCCGGCCAGTTGCAACGTCCTCATGCGGCATCAGTAGTGGCGCGGCCTGTTTCCATGCACCTGATCGCGGTAGCAGGTCTTCCAACAAGTCGTAGGGAAGGCCGCGATAGCTCAGTTCCGCCTCGCCAGACGGAGGGACAGAATAGGGAGGGCACGCGCGTGGCTGTAACTCGGGAAGTCCGAGGAAGCTGCCATAGAGCCCAACATTCAGAAGCTGTCGCTTATTGTTTTCAACGGCCGCTCCTCTGACGTCGCGCCGCAGGCCAAGCACCGCGATTTGCCGGTACTTGACCGATTCCTCATCTGTCATGCGAAAGACGGCGAGACTGGCGAAGTGAGAACTCAGGATGCCGGCGCAGTCATGCAATCGCTCGAACGGGATCACCAGGATGAGAACGCCTTCCATTGCCAGCCAGCGGTAGGTATGTTCCAGGAACACGGCCTCCATGCGGCGATTGGCAATCGAGCCGATCTCCGAGTCATAAGGCGGATTCAGATACAGAAGCGAGAAGGATTCTGGCCGCGCAATAGCATCGAAGGCATTTCCCTGGGTGGTCTCGATGCCGTTGGCGCTGGCAATCAGCGCACGTTCGGCATCGAGCTCGACGCCATAGCGCCGGACCTGCGCATCGCTTGTAACGAGATGCAGCGCAGTTCCTTGTCCTACGCAGGGGTCGACCACCGAAGCCGGTCTATCAAAGGAGAGCAGGGAGCGAAGTTTCACTCCCTCGGCCTCCGGTAATGGGTAGTAACCCATTTTCAGGCGCGCGACATTCCGCATGGATTCACCTCACCTCGTGGAATGGAATTCTGTGAAATAAAGCATATTTTGGCCGAGAATAAAGCATATTTTGGCCGCACCATATCATCGCCTCAGAACTCCAGAAGCGAGTACCTGCGGGAGACCGAATCCGCGAGGCGCGTCCACAGGGTTCCTGTACCGAATGGAAGACACAGGGTTTGGCAACTCAGGCGCCTGCAAGGCTCTCGGTATCTCAACGTAGAGCTTCAGATCCCAACAGCTGCTCGTATCCAACCCCTCGCCGGCCAAGATATGCTTTATTCTCGGCCAAAATATGCTTTAAATCACAAATTCTCATAAAATGGGCAGTTGGGAGCTTCCAGCTCCTGATCTGGACGAGCGCGTTGGCGTCGGTTGATGCTCATTTGGCGTGATATAACTGGCGGATCGAGGCTCGTGGTCTCCCACCCTTCGCTAGAAAAGAGCGAAGATGGGGCACCCACGTTGTTGGCTGGTCTAAGGGTGGGCCAACCGCAGAAAATCCCGTGATATGCGCAATCCACCAGCCGTCAGGGCGGACTTATAATACCTTGTCAATCAGATGTGGAATTCAGCTTAATTGGACGATTTGCCGATGGCTCGTAATGGCGGCATCGCGGAAATCGCAGCGCTCAGTGACCGCTAAGGAGTTCGCATGTTCAAACACGAAAACGCTACCAACTTTGATGATTCCGGTCGGAGCGGCCTCAGAGCGCGGATCATCCAAGCTTTGATCGTCCTCGGGCTGATTTTTACAGCCTTGCCTTCCTTTGCGTTCCAGTTGGCTAGCGGGGTCCCACAGAAGCCCGAAAAGAGAGCAGTGAGGGCCAATGACTCGAAAAATGCGAATGCGCTCGCCGTGGTCGTCTTAGCGGGCAGGATGGGTTATATCGACAAGACTGGAAAATTCTCCATCAACCCGCAGTTCTACCTTGCCAATGAATTTTCTGAGGGACTTGCGGCGGTTGACCCCGAGTATAAAGTGACGGTGGGCGAAAAGGGAGAAATCAAGCCCGAGTATAAATGGGGCTATATCAACACGTCCGGTCAATACGAAATCAACCCGCAGTTTGAGACGGCTTACTCATTTTCTGAAGGGCTCGCATGTGTCCAATTCGGCGGATTGTGGGGCTACATCGACAAAACTGGCAAATACATCATTAACCCGCAGTTTATCTGGGCCAGCTCCTTCAGTGACGGTCTAGCACCTGTCGAAACACTGGAGGGGTGGGGCTTTATCGACAAGACGGGAAGATACATTATCAGCCCTCAGTTTGATGACGTTAGCCCATTCACCGAAGGGTTGGCACCAGTAAAGATAAAGGGTAGATACGGTTACATCGACAAGGGTGGAAAGATTGTCATCACACCACAGTTTGACGAGGCAACGGATTTTGAGGACGGCCTAGCTCAAGTTAAGCTTGGGGACAAGGCTGGGTATATCGACAAGGCAGGCAGATACGTCATCAATCCACAGTTTGATGATGCGTACAACTTCACTGAAGGGCTGGCAGAGGTAAAAGAAGGGGGCAAATACGGTTATATCGACAAGACTGGCAGACTTGTCATTAATCCACAGTTTGATGTGGCTGATTCCTTCGTTGACGGGCTAGCGCCGGTTAAGCTTGGCGATAGGTGGGGCTACATAGACATGAAGGGTAAATACGTCATCAACCCTCAGTTTCACGACGCCAAGGTCTTCTTTCAAGGTTTTGCGCCCGTCGAGATTGCTGGCAGATACGGCTATATCGACAAGACCGGAAAGTACATAGTGAACCCACAGTTTGACTTTGCCGAACAGTTTAAGGCAGATGTTTCCCAATTCAAGAACGGTGTGAAATGAACCCCTGCCTCCTGCATCTCCGTTCCACGCTGAGCGCCGGGCGGTCGGCACATTCTGCCCGGCGTTGGCTGGCCTTGTTTCAAACCTTGTATGATGGCCAAATCTTGGAAGAGCCCTGGGAAAGGATGAGAATAAATGACGAGTTTCCCCAAATTTCCCGGCGAAATTGACCGTAAGCTCGTATTCGATTTTTTTTGGAAGTTCTCTGTATTTGAATGCGCACTTAAGCAGGGGGGCTTTCTAAAAAAGGCTGGGCGAGAACCGTCGCGGGACGCAGGCTTCGGAAGCGGGGATCGCCAATGCACAGCCCAGCCTCATCAGCGAAAGGCAATACCCGCCGAAGCCGATTGGGATACGTTTGGCAATGCAATCAAAGACGATTTCTCAAGGGTCGCGTCTCCCGGCTTCCAGGAGGCGGTCACCAAGATCATCGGTCTTTCGCCGAAGAAGCAGGTCATCGACAAAGATGGTAAGTTAGACTTTCAGCCCGTCAAGCAGGGAGTCGGCGAATCTAAGGCGGCATATTCGCTGCACCTACTTAGGATCGCGAGAAACAATCTCTTTCACGGCGGTAAATACCCCGACGGGGGACCATCCAGCATCGCGCCTCGCCAGATCGTGCGTGATCAGGAGATACTGCGGGCGGCGTCGATCATTCTTGATGGATGTTACGAACTTCACCCCGCCATTAAACAATCGATCGATGAAGTTGCTGCGGGATCTTGCAACTAATAGCTCAGCGTTTGGCTTAGCTAACGCCAAATCGCCAACTATCAATTCGAAACTCGCCGCCGTTTGTCCGCTATGCGGCCAATGCGAGCGCCGGAACCGGACCTGGGTCCCACGGTTCTGGAATCAAGGGAGCCATTCGGACGATCCTCTCCGACCCACACAGACCGCACCTCTGGCGGCCCGAAGACGAGACAATCTTACAGTTCTCACAATAGACGGCCTTTTCCAAGGGAATCGATACAAGGCCTGGCTCCGTTCGAATCATCCGCACATTGCACATAGATCCCTCCAGGTGTCGACGACCGATGCCGGTTACGCTCGTGAGTCACCGTTTTCGCGGCTCACACTGTCGCGTTGCTCGATCAACGACTTGTACAGGCCGGCGAGTTCATCGACCGTATCCGCTCCGCCGACGGGTTCATCTCGTCCTGAACCCAGCCATGGAAAGCGTTCTTCAAGCGGAGCCAGAACCCATTCAATGAATGTTTGAGGACGCTCGTCTCCGGCTCTCATTCAAGGCTCCTTTGCGCAGCTCATCCGTCAATCGGAGGATTCGCGGCGTGTGCGACGTTTTGCAGTTATCGAGGCAGACAGCCCGCCGGGAAGGGGCCGAGACAGTGTTCCAGAGCACGACGTATCATCTGCGCCGTGCCTGTGACGCCTCCGCGCCGAAAGGGCGGGGGTACAGCACGACTCCTCGGCGTTCAGGCGGCTGGTTGCCTGGCCAATCCTTCGAGTTCCGAAACCAGATGCTTGAGTGCTTCGAGATTGCTGATTGTTGTCATTGACCCGATGTGCAACCGATCAAGCACGGAGACGAATTGCGTATCGCCGATAGACTCGGCCAGGGAGTGCGCCTTGCGGATTCCCCGCGAGGCTCGTTCCATTGCCTCCGCGACATTGGTTTGCAGCTGCGCGTTGGGGATGGCGTTCGCCTTCTGCGTTCGCGCGACGCGCCACAATATCTCGCCGTAAATTGGATCGCCGAGAATGCGCCGAAAGCCTTCGATCTTGCCCGTGATTCTCTGATCGATCGGCCCCCGTTGGACTGCCGCGGGGTGCGGTCCTGATGCGGGATGGCTCTTAACAGGCGCACCCGTTTTCGGTAGCGCCCATTGCGGGAGAGATGGGAATTCGAATGGCTGCCGATGCTCATTGAGCGGGACCCACATCTCGGCGAGGTTGTAAAGGTAACGCCCCAAGCCGAAACAGCTTGCCGCCCGTTTGAAGGCTTGCGCTTCCGCCGTTGTCATAGCATTTGACTCATCTGCCCAGTCCTCACCACTGCCGGCATGGCAACCCAATCCAGTAATAGTGAGCGTGCATGTCACCAGAACTTTGCCCGTCTGGATGAGTTTGTCTTTCTTCATGCGCGTGACGGCCGATACTGTGGAGACCTCGTAGGTCCGGCTCCAGCCAGTCGGAGTGAACAGCTGGTTGAGACGGTCCGTGTACGCTCGCGGATCAGCGTATGCAACGACCGCGCCCCGGCTTCCATCCTGGGTTGTGTGTGTAACGCGCCACTTGATCTGGTTCGGGTCAAACGGCTCTGCCAGCTGTGTGAACAGAGCGTCCAGATCCGTGTTCGTCTTGGCTTCTTTGATCGCCATCGTCGTAGCTCCTCAAAAGGAAATGGTGCCCCGCAGAGCACCATGGTTCACGGCAAAGAAAAAACAACGGGGCTAAAAAGGAATTTCATCCGGGTTCAGTTCTTCGTCGGAGTACTGCTCTTCCATCCCCTGCCGCTGGTAGCCCGATCCACCAGAACTCCTCCGGGAATCGTCGCGACCATTGCTGTGAGCGGAGCCGCCATTCTCCCCACGGCTGCCGCCCAGCAGCGTCAGATCATGGACGAATATCTCCGTCCAGTAGCGCTTCTGGCCGGATTCCTTGTCGTCCCAGGAGCGCGTTTGAATCTTGCCCTGGATAAAGAGTTGCGTGCCCTTGCTCACATAATCCCGCACGATCTCCGCGGTCCGGCCGTAAGCGACCAGGTTGTGCCACTCGGTCCTGTCTGACCAGTTGCCCTGACGATCCTTCTCCCGGTCAGTAGTCGCGAGAGAAAAGTTGACGGCGAGCGTGCCGCCCGGGGTAGTTCCGATCTCGGGATTCTTGCCGACGTGCCCGAGCAGAAATGCCCTGTTGACTCCCTTTGCCATGGTGGTTGTTCCTTTCCTAGTGGTCTCGGTTGCGTACATGGTCGAGAGCTACAGCTTTGGTGACCTCGACATACGTTCCGTCGGAATAGCGGTAGAACCGCTGACCGTCCGCACTGATGTTGAGATAGCGGCGCGTGAGCCAGTGCTTGTACAACTCGATTTCCCCAGCTCGGCCCATGTACATGAAGTTTTCAAGCTCGCAGGCTGGAAGGACCAGTTCAAGCGGCCCCCAGTTCGGCTCGCCGACGGTGATAGCAGCTTTGATGGGATGCGTCATGGTCTCAATCCTCCAGCGACTGGCGGCACTCCCACATGCGAATGCTTGCAGCCGACGCAGCAAACCGCCGCCGTGATTTTTCTGATCGCCTCTTCAAACCGCTGCGGCAGATGCAGCACCTCTCCGGCGCGGCTATAGAACATGGGAGTCAACTGTCCTCGAAGCGCGCGGTGTTCTTCCTTCCAAAGATCGAGGGGGAGAGCACCATCCCGTCCACGAAAAAGCAGCGTCGTTGCAATCTCCGGGCGATTCCGGCCGGGCACGTTGGACAAATTGTGGAGAGTGATCGCAAGCTCGCATGTCCGGACGGTCCGCAGCATCTCCACGCGCGCCAGGCTTTCCGCAAGAAAGATCGCATGACGGCCATTCACGGCAATCGAGTCGAGCGACTGCAACCACGGCAATGGATTTCCTTCAGGCGAAACGAAAGCGCACGTCCTGCCCATGTCGGAGACCGCGCCGCCGGATTCCACGCCGCGCAGCACATACCGTTTGGCCAGGTGCTGGTGTTCCAGTGAGATTCCGGGGGTGCAATAGATGCCTCGCTTCTGGAGAGCCCTGAGCACGCTGGCCGGAAGCGCGAGCCCGTGGAGAGCATGGCGCAATGAGGCGGATTCGGGCTTCAGTTTTGTGGGAACGGCCTTCATAATCACTCCCTAAACCGCCGCGCGCGTGTGAATGGGCTGGCCAAGCGCTGCGCGAATCTCCTCTTTCGTGCAGCCGGCCCAGCATTTGTAGTAGCGCGGGTTCTTAATCTGAATGGCAAGGTTATCGCCAGAGCGGTCGCGCCCAACTCCTGCGCAGGAGGGGCACTTTGCCCACCAGTTCCGACTGTCCTTGCGCGTGGTGCGAACATAGTCCAGGATTCGGAACTCCGGGTATTGCGTGGAAGAGACGGTCGGAGTGTATGGTGCTGCGACGACCGGCCGGTACGCTTCGGGCAGGCTCATCCCTTCAATAAAGGTCCTGAGTTCCGCCTCGGTCAGCTTCTTCAGCCCGTCGAGGTAGGCAAGCTGCGCTTCTGGAGTGGGCTCGGCTTCGTAAAACCAGTAGCGCCTATTCGTCTTCCGGTGCACGCCGATTGGAGCGCGGATGGCGTTGCCAAGCTCTCCATCTTCGAGCCGATCCTGGCGTGGGAATACCTCGATCCCTTCCTTGAGACCGCCGCCTTTGACCGGAATGCCAAGTCGGAGCGCGAGATTGTAGACATAGATGCGGCACTCAGAGGCCAGAAGCGGTTCGGCGCCGAAGATCCAGAGATGCCCGCCGCGGCGCGATTGCTCCAATGCGGCGTCCACTCCGTCTTGCTTCAACTCCCATTGCAACTGGAACAGCGACTCCAGAGAGCCGTCGAAGTCGGCATCAATCGCGACCCACTTCGAGCGCTGGGTCTCCGGATTGATCGCATACAAGCTGACGGTGATGTCGCCGTTCAAGTGCATTCGCACCACGCCTTCATCCAGCAGCTTCGGCTCCTTGGTCTTCCAATCCCTAGCCGGGTAATAGGGAACGGAGCCGTTCGGCAGGGGCCGCTCGGCCTGGATGGCGTAGGCCCGGCGGTTCACGAGCAGTCGTATGAAGTTGTTTGCCGTTTCCCGGTTCACACAGAACTTGGCATACATGGCGTCCTGCCTCCTTCATCCGTTGTGTGGTTGTATCCCGGGTCCAAAACTCGGTCAAATTCTTAGCGAAGGTCGTGACGCAGTTCGAGGATCCAACGTTTCGGCTGGCCAGGCAGAACGCTTGCACCTCTTCTGGGAACCTGAAATCATCGTTGGAGCAAGATGCCCGAACTTGTACAGATCGGTGTTCAGCCGTCGAAGCCTGCCATCGCTCGGAGTCCGAAACCCCGCGCCATTGTGCTTTGGCTGCAAGGTGTCACTCTGGCATGGATGCTGGTGGAGTTTGGCGTCTCCGCGTATGCGGCTTTAACAGCTCACAGCCCCGCGATGTTGGCCTTCGGCTCTGATAGCCTGGTCGAGCTCCTGTCCGCCACCGTCGTGCTCTTGCAGTGGATTCCGAGCATGCCTATCTCAGAACGGAGGGCAAGCCGTACAGCCGGAGCCCTGCTTTTTGTGCTCGCCTTCGGGGTGGCGACGATTGCTATTGGGTCAATGGCTCTGCGGTTGCGGCCTGAAACGAGCTTCGCCGGTATAGGAATCACCGTCGCTGCGCTGATGGCAATGCCTGTTCTGGCTTTTCTGAAACGCCGTGAGGCTCGCCGCAGCAACAATGCAGCGCTGGCCGCCGATGCATTGCAATCCGCGACATGCGCCTATGTTGCGCTCATCACGTTGGTCGGCCTTGCGGTAAATGCGGCGTTCCATATTGCATGGTTCGATTCGATTGCCGCCTTGGCGGCAGCTCCCATTCTCATCAAAGAGGGCATGTCGGCATGGCAAGGCCATCAGTGCGGGTGTTGCTGAGATCCCGATTCCAAGCTGCACCACGACCGGAAATGGCGGGCTGAGCGAGTTTTCATGCACGTTCGCCCGCCGATTCCGGCCGCGTCGTAGCTATGCGGGAGTGGCTTTCACAAGAGCCGTCCCGCTGGATGTGTACGCCGGGCTGGCAGTGGCACTTGGTTTGAGAGCGTTGGGCAGAACGCGAGCATTCCGCCCGAATCCCGCAAAGGCAGACCCCTCGGCCCGTGCGATACGGAGACTGATTGAACGAATACGACTTGCGGACAGACGCATGACGACTCCTTCCTGAGTTGAGTTGGAATTAGTTGGTGGGGGGTGTTGCGAGGTGGGCTAAGCGGTGGCCGGCTGGAACTCGGAGAGCAGCAGGCCAGGCTGCTCCACCAGGCGAAACAGGTCGTACTCGGAGAACGTGCGGTCAAACTTCTCCGAGGTGAATTGGTCTTCGCAACCCTCGAACGACAGCATGTGCCACAGTTCGCGCTGTCTATCGAAGACGTAGATTGCTCCCGAAGCGCCGTTGTCCGGGACCATTTGCAGAATTAGGACACCCTTGGCCGTCTGAATCCAGCGTGTGGCGATGGCCTCGCCGATTTCCAGAAATGCGGCGACGGTTTGCTCGACGGAACTGGCGGCACGGTCCCGCCAGTTAAACATCTTGTAGGCAGACATCTTCCCTAAACTGGGTTGCATGGCGATTCTCCTCTCTTCTGGGATTGGGTTGAGTGGGGATTGTTGTTGACTATCGCGGTCGGCTCGTAAGCGTGAGAAACCACATCCGAGCAAGCGATCCGACGAGGGCCGCGAACAGCAAGGTCACTCCGATTTGCTGAATCGCGTCGTGGGTGGTCGCGCGATAAAGCGGTCCAGCGAAGTTCGCGACGATGATCGCGTTGAGCACGGTCAGCACAAGGCAGATCGCGAGGCGGCGCTGGAAGCGGTTTATGGAAGCTGCCGCTTCCAACGATTGAGTAGAGGCGAGGGGACTGGAATTGGGCATTACGATTCCTTTCTTTTGTGGCACCAAATGCCGGTTGACGTTCGTTAAGTGCGCGCGGAACTGTCCCTGACGCTCACGAATCAACAGCAAGCGATGTGCTGGCTTCGGGGACTTGAGCTGTTCGGGAGTACTTACTGGGAGCCGGTGCCGCGTTCAGAAGCAGAAGCTTTGCTGACGTGCTTCCTCAATTGCCGTTGAGGTCTGGGCACTGACGATCTGTACCAGGCTTGCGCCTGGACGCATCGTATAGCCCAACTTGGATTCGAGATGGCTGACCTGCTCGAACGCCACGCGGTCATTCTCGTAAATCGCCCGGAGGTCGGCGTCTGTCGAAAAGATGCATACTCTGCAAGAGAACCGGCGCAGGTATCCTCCGGTCGTTCCGTCCTTGTGGTACTCGGGGACATAAACCGGGTGAAGCCGAATGGCGTTCACCCAGTGCCAGGCAAGGACTTCCGCCAGCGACTGGTCGAAGATCGGAAGCCAGTTGTAGACAGTTCGATCGCGAGTCGTAAGGCTCGCATTCACAGCCAACGGCGCTAATCGTGAGCGGGAATGCGATTCTTCAGCGCGAATGCCGATGCAGTTAACGATCACCTTGTGCGGCAGAGTCCGGATGAATTTCTCGACCGGACTGCGCTTCAGATCGGACGTACATTGGCGGAACCTGGGAGACGGGAACATGCCGCGGCGCTCCACCATTTCGAGGTAGGTGCGCTTCGGATTCCGCACAACCGTCAAATTCAATCCACACTCCGCACACCGCTGGCGCGCAAAGTCGGCTGCGGAGATCGGTCGTTGATGTTCGAATCCGGTATCTGCCATCACCGCATAGGTCGGGGAATCCCGGAACTTATTGCGGATAAATCCGAGCAATCGTGTTGAGTCTTTGCCACCCGAATGGTTCACGACAAACGCAAGATCACTGCCGCGTTCCTGCACGAGTCTGCGCACCCCTTCCAATTCCATAGCCACAATCACACCTCCCTTCCATGAGCTGCATCCCGAAAATCGACCGCATTTATCCTTTTCCTCCCATCGCACATCCTCCCGTTACCTCTAAAAAGGCCTGTATACAGGGGGATAGTCAGAACGGAAGCTCCTGAGCGTGCATGACTTAGGATGGGTCGATTTCGGTCAAAAGCGAGGCAAAGAAGGTCAAAGCAACGTCAACCACACGGAAATACGACGGAAATACGACGGCAACGAAGAGCCAAAGGGATGCGTGGCATTGCAGGATGGCAACTATGGATGTTTCAGATTGAGGAGTTCGCGGAAGGGCACAATCTCCGAGCTCGCAGTATTGGTCAGAGTCTGCGTTTCAAGCAGGGAACGGCGGAATGCATCGCTCAGTGCGAAGGCGATCCGTTTGCGAGCCGAGCGCAATTCCGTAGCAAGCAAATACACAATATCGTCGCTGGCGGTGAGATAGAGAACTAAATCCGTGGTCATGTCCTTGTCGAGAGCTTCGCGAATTGCGGCATATCGGGTCACGGATTTCGCGCTTCTCTCATACTCAATTCCGATACTTCGGATGCATCCGTCGACTTCGATCTCAGCGATAGCATCGTAGTCTTTACTCCCTCCGCCGGTGGCAATCAGGTTTCGTGACGTAATCTCGAGATCGGTCTTCCAGGAACGCAGCAAGCCGGTTCGGGCGAACGCTAGATGGATATTGACCAGCTCGAGCGCGTGAGCGATCTTCGACGGGTGAAGAATTTGTTCCGTATCGCTGGGCAGTGAGACCAAACAATGCCCGCGCGATTCTAGGCATTCAAGGCCCAACTGGGTGATTCGGTAGACAGGTCTTCCGAGAAACCGTCGTTCGTTGAACCTTGCTACCAACCCAACTTTTTCGAGGCGTGCCACCCGCCAGCGCAGCGAGCGCACGATCACGGCGAGCATCTCGTGCGACAGCAGCTCGCGGAGTTGATCGAAACAAAGTGCACGCGCATTCCGGACATGGAGCAGAACCGGCACATCGCATGTTTCGGAGAGCACAATATAGCCCTTGTAATATCTCACTGGAGTGCTCCTGTCGCGACTTCGCTAAGCCGGATTCGGCATCGGCTCTGATCGACCTGCCATCGTCCGAGGTCGCTCTCGACCCAATCCTGGTCTCCGAAAAGCAACATCGCTTCGTACTTTTCGCTGCGCAAGCTGATCGAGATTGGCCGGACTCCGGATGACTTCCAGCCGGGCTTGGCGAACTGGATTTCGCCATGTTCCGTGGATTTGAGGGTGACTAGGTATGCGTCGGGCGCCATCTCTGTGGTGCGGCGCTCGAATAACAAGTGCATTCTCCCTGCGAACTGGCTGGGGCCAGAGCACAGAAACGTCTTGCCGACAGCGCGCAATGGGGACTCTGGATCGAACCCGCTTGTCGAGTTGAAGCGTACCTGGCCGGGGAAGATCGCGCTGTGATGAAGCCGCCTTCCCGACATCAAGGCGGCGGCATTGAACCAGGCCGCCCTCCGCCGGAAGCAAAACGGATCGCTTGTGTCGGGTGAGTGCATAGCCCACCAATTCGTCCCGAAGCTGACTACGCGGATGTACATGCCACCAACTCCGCTGTTAGCATTCCCAGAACGGCACGCGTCTGGAGCATTCGCTCCGGGCCACGGAGGGAATGCAGGAACCAGATGCGCTCGAAGGAGAGGCCTGGAAGCACCCGGTTCCCGTCATGGAAAAGAGAGAGAAGCTTTTCCAACTCGACCATCGCGTGCGCAAACGCGATCTCTTCGGCGCTCCGGGCCCCGAGTTCCTGAAGGAGATACTCGCCCCACTCCTCGGCGACCGGGTGGTCTTTCACATCCCTCTTGAAGACGACCCAGAGACCAAAGTACGGGTTCTGCTGCACAAGATGGTTGCGCAGTTCCTGAATCTGTTCTCGTGGGGAAGGTAGAGTTCGCGAATCACTTTCCGACGCGTTGGACTGCGCTTGATTGAAAAGATGAACGGTCAGGTTCCGAAGTACCTCACCATTCAGAGCCTCCAATGCAGCCGTCCGTTCTGGGTCCTGAAGCATCTCGATGCGCTCAAATTCCTGTGCAACCGGAATGGGAAACGGAAGTCCCTGCATCCGGTAGAAGCTCCGAAAGTGATCGATGCAGCCGAGAGCAAGCGCATAAGGCTGCTCTGGAACAGGAATCTCGCGACGTACATGGAGGAGCCAGTCGTCATGACTTCCAAAATCGGATGGAATTGTTTTGGTCATTCTGGCCCTTTCAAGCACCCTTAAGTGTTGCGTTGCGGCGCCGTTCCTGATCGAGCAGAACGGTCGTTTGGTTCAGGCGCTGCTTGAGATTCTGCTCGCTGTTCTGCAACGCCTCCACGCGCCGCTGCAAAAGGAGGTTGTCTTGCTGCAGGCTCGCTGTGGCTGCATCCGGCGCCGAAGCTTCGATCTTCTCAGCTTCCATCGGCGTAATTCCCTTACTCACCGCGAGATTTCGAACGCTCCGCGTCAAGCTTCCGGCCGCCTCGGCATCCTGTTGCGAAGTCCCTGGCTTCTGAGACAGGTTCTTTTCCACATCGGTGTTATGGGCTTCGACCAGCTGATTGAACTGCTGGGTCCGACGCTCAATCTCGATCCTGTCGCTCACTTGGCCGTTCCATAACTGCGCGATAAGAGACGCCGCAATGACTTCGCGCCTGTCGGCTGCGCGCCACTGAAGAAGAACAATGGCGACCAGCCCGCTGAGCAAAAGCAGCGTTACAACATTCGACCAGAAGTAGAGATCGTCGATCGTGTTTTCAACGACAGCGTTCCGGGCGGACTCTATCGACGCCCCATAGTCTTTGTTCTGCGGATTGATCTTGCCTAATGCATAGTCAAAGAATCCCTGGCGCTTCTGGGCAGCCTGCGAGGTTGGAGTGGTCGGCCGATCCAGAGTCTGACCAAGAGACAGCCCGTGCACGCAGCAAATCAAGACGGCAATTGCTGCCAATCGGATTGTGACCTGATTACGCATCATCACTGCCCGCTCACCTCACCGAGGAACAACCCCGCCGTTCTCCTGCGCCGCTGTTTCCGGTTGTCGGCTTCCTTGAACCGCAGATTCACACCCACCCTCGGGTCAAGATAGCTGTGCATCTTGGGATAGAGGGAAGGCTCCAGGCCCGCCGCTTGAAACCTCGGAGCGCGCCGGACGTGGAGGTGTGAGTAGCGAGTGCCCTCGCGGTTATCCACCATCAGAATCTCCATTTGGCCTACGGGCAGATTCTTGATGTGGTCCTCGCGGGCGCGGGTTTCCTTGATATCGCTTTCGCTCCCCGTGCCAGTCTCGGTGTATTTGGTCGAGAAGATTCCGGTGCGGCGCACCGACAAGCTGCGGCGCTTCGTAGCAATCCTGGCTGACGCCTTCAAAAACCATTGCGCCGTGTTTTCTTCCGACACGTTCATGATCATCTTCGTTCCCGGCGCGGAAGAGACCTCGTCGGCGAACGCCTGGCTCACGCGTTGCAACTGGGGCATGCTCTGGAAGGAAAATAGGAATGAAACGCGCGCGCCGCGCGCCGTCTGGAGCACCTGGGTAAACCCGGGATATGCGAACGGCGCGAACTCATCCAGAATCACCGAAAGCATTGGTTCGTCTGCATCCCTGTCGCTGGCAGGCTGCGCGTAGCGTTTACCAACCATCAGCTGAATGTTCTGGAGCAGGATCTTTCCCAACGCTTCGACAGCACGCTGATTGCGATTTGCATTGAGGGAGACGAACAGAATGAGATCCCGTTCGAGAACGTCGTCGAGCGTCAGCAAGTCCTGGTAGGAGCCGGTCACGACCGACAACTCATCCTCCAGGAAGCTCAACAGTTCGTTCAAAAGTCCCTGAATCTTCTCCACTCGCTCCCGGTCTGCGAGCGAGCGTTGCAGCATCTTGACGGACATTTCGAAGTTCAATCGCTTCTGCATGGAGATGGTCGGCGCCGAAGCGAGGCGGGCCTTCGCAATTCCGATCTGTTCCTCCAGTACCTTCTCATCAAGCGCCATCACCAGCACGTCGTACACGTTGAAAAGCTTACCGGTGTACTGAAGTATGCGGACGAGGTCCGAGAGATAGGCCTCCTGGTGGCCCTTGAAGAAATCCTCGCGCAGACCGAAGGAGCGGAATATGAAGTTCACATGCTCCTGGTAGGCGTCATCGAGTGCGTAAAAGGGGTTGTATCGTGCCGACTCTGAAGGGTGCGTCGGATCGATCACTCGCAAATCCTGCAGGCGGCCAGCTGCCTCGATGTGAGGCAGAAGGCGGTCAAGGAACTCCCGCTCACCCTTGCCGTCGAAAATAATCATCGGCATCCTGCGCGCGCCAAAGCACCGTGTCAGATCCTGGGCGATGATGTTTTCAAGGAATGTAGACTTGCCCGCGCCAGTCCCGCCCACGATGACGCCATGCTTGATCCGCACCGTATCCGGCCACAGCCAAGGCTCCTTGTGGACGTTGTATCCGAGCAGAGTTGCTCCGCTTTGGTTGGCATCGCGAACCATCTCCGCATCCTTGGAAGTCTTAACAACGATTGCTGGGTGGGGCCAGTTTTCCTCTCTCTTCTTCCTTCGGCCAATTAGTTGCGCAATGATGAGTCCGCCACCAAAGAACAGGATGGCGCCATTCAGAAACATTTCGAGGCACTGGGCATTGCGAAGGTGGAGTCGCGACACGGCGACGTACCAGCAGAATCCAACAGCGGCGCAGGCGAATAACACAAGGACGCCAGCGACATCCTCAGGTCCCCTCTGGCGCCAACCGGGCTGATCGTAGTATTGGCTCATCAACGGCCTCCGACTGAGAAGTAGATAAAGATACTAACCAGAGCGCACAGGAGAACGACCGTGAGAACGAGCAACGGGCTTGGTCTCCAATGGCCCTTCTCATCGACGGGTTTTAGTTCATCGGAAAGGGATTCAAGGAGGGCGTTTTGCAGATTGGACTCGGCGTCGCTCAAGTAGATCTGTCTGAGTGCCTGGCGCACTTCCTCCGCCGAAATGTAGCCTTGCGCGTCCATGACTAGAGAACTACCTCGACCTTGAGTGGTCCGTTCTGGTCGGCGCCGAAGTTCAATTGATAGATCTGCGGCGGATTGCCTGCGGAACTTTCAATGCTGATGACGCCGGTTGTCTTCTCTCCGGGCGCAAGATCGCGCGCGCTGGATTCAGCCTGGATCACTGGAGTGCCAGACACTTGCCGCGCCTTGAAGGCCGCGAAGGTCTGGGAGTTGATCTGGTGATTCCTGAGACTCACAAGCGAAATGGGCTGTTCGGACGGGAACGGAGCGCATACATCTGGGTTTGTGACCCGGAACGGAGCGCTACTCCGATTGGCAATCGAATAGCGAATGTAGAGGCGGTCCTTCGCTCGGTAAACCTGCTCAACATCGACCACTACGCGGCCGTCGGCGAGCTTTTGCGGGTCATGGGTGACATTCTCGACCCCCATCATTGCCTGCGTAAGAACGAGCGATGCGATCTTGCGAATCTCCGCGTCCGAAGGCTCGGCCGAAGCCTGCGCGTTGACATGCTGTTTGGGCGCGGGCGCTGTGCGGACCAATACATCCATTGCCGCAAGCTGGCCGGCAGGGTCGAGTTCATAGCTCAGCTCACGCGAAGCCGTCCATACGAAGAGGTTGGTGGATACCCCTTCCCGGAGCGGCTTCACGAAGACCTTGTCGTCATGCCGCTCGACCTGAAAGCTGTCGGGATCGGCTATGGCGAGCGTGGACACGGACTCGCCAAATTCGAGAACCGTGAGATGGTTCAGCGAGGTTTCAATGTGCCGGATCTGGCTTTGGCTGGTGGTCTGCGCGCCTGCAGCGGCTACCGCAAGAGCGAGGGAAATCGTCGTGAGCGTTTTCATAGCGGCCTCCTGGGGCGCAACGTTTGTCCAAGAAACGGAAAGGAGAAGCCAAGCCAGAGGCTCAGACTTCTCCTTCGCCGGCTAGGAGTGCCCCAGGGGAATGGGAGCACTCGTGTTTTCGAAGAGCAGATTGCGCTTCCCCTTGTATTGGAAGAGAAAGACTCTCTTCTCGCATTCCGGGCCTTCTGGATTGGCGATTCGCTCGACGAGGAATGCTCGCCGTTCATCGTCAAACCACGCATAGCCGTTGACGGTCTTCGGCATTCGAACCCGAACCCGCTGACCGCCAGTCACCTCCGCGAAGGCATCGACCACCTCCTGCGGAAACGACTGGAAGAGGACCGCGCCGGAACCTGTGCCGCCAGTAACGACAGCATTCATCGCCTGCGCCCATGCCCGCCGGTTCTCCTGCTTGCCTTGCGCCCAGTAGTGAATGAACAGATGCAGGGAGCTGAATTGATCCCTTGCATCCTGCTCGTGTTCCCAGAGAGTTGCCTGCGCCCTGTTACGCGCAAGCACCGCAGACCTTCTCTGTTCTTTGTCTTCACTCAAGCGCACTGCTTCCCACTGCGCTTGAGCGTCCTTCAATTGCTGCTTGACCTCTTCCTCGCGCTGGACAATTCGGCTTGCTATGTCCCCATAGATGGAGTTCACCAACTGGCATTCCTCGAACATCTCCCGAGTCACGTGCTGACCCGAAAAGAGTCCGCGGAAGTCCTCGATCCCCATCTTCTCTTCAAAGCCGTTGCCGGTTTCGTCGGGAAGAAAGCCGAGTTCCTTGCGCAGGAGGTTATAGAGCCTTCCAACCTTGTCCGTATCCGCGATTTCAAGATGGGCCGGCAGGTCCGACACTCTACGCTCCCGCTTGTAGCGGAGCCAGGGCGCCGGCGCTACCTCCTTCCTGATCTCACTGACAACGGACTCATCAATCTCGACCCTGTGTTTGAGGGAATCGAGTGCGTTCTGTAGTTGCTCGACGAGTTTGTAGGCCAAGTCTGGTCTCCCCGCGGCAAGGCAAGAGGTCTTCAGGTCGGTGATCGAACCGATCCGATTTCCCCGCGCCTTCATGGCAACCGGGCATGCATTCCACCAGGGAGACTTGGCTTTCTGATGCTTCGTCTTTTCCTGCCGGAACTTTTGCCCATACGCGATCCTTCCCGCAACGAACTTCGGGAATTGATCGGACGGCATCACGCAGATGGTGTCGAAGTCGAAGTCACCGCCGTTCTTGCTCGCAGTCTTTGAATGGAGGATGTAAGTTCCCTCCATCCGGA
>Ga0114951_10000318_pt1 | contig 69474 bp, 77 predicted proteins | sample AM7aDNAmetaG_FD_88677 | JGI IMG/M metagenome (GOLD analysis project Ga0114951, IMG submission 88677) | Freshwater microbial communities from Finland to study Microbial Dark Matter (Phase II) - AM7a DNA metaG | ecosystem: Environmental > Aquatic > Freshwater > Lake | place: Finland: Lake Alinen...
ATTCTTAAGATTATATTACAAGGGGAAACTATCGTCAGGATTTTAGATGCCCATGCGCCATGATACGCTTACGAGGGAACCACTGTGATTACTTTTGGTACCGTTGTCATGATCGCCAACACTTTGTGAGGTTTATTCCAAATCCCGGATCCCAGGAGCCACCTCCTGTGGTCGCTCCCATTAAATCTGTTCCTAGTTTGTCCGGGTCGGCTTTTTGATACTTACCCGTAGGCATCTTTAATTGAAATAACGCTGTTACGTGAGGCCACCAATTTTTCTCTTCTATGGCACAGCCGCGCAAGAAAAGATAACTATCGCCGAATCCGGTAGAAGCCGCTCTTTTGCCGTCTTGCTTAACCACATTTTGCTGGTAAACCGTTTGAGCATCGATCTCAAATCTATCAGTTAATCCATATTGAACAAATAACTGCTCCTGAAACTGATTTTTCCAATCACCATTGGGCAATGACTCATAATGACCATCCCGGTTAAATGATCCTCGTGTGGCGTTATAGAAGAAGAATGGCTGGATTACAACTTTGACTTTCCCGCAAAGAGGTGCTGTCCAAGCAGTAACAGGCCCGACAGATGGAGGGTTCCATTCTTCTTCGGCTGCCCAACCATTATTATAAAGGCAAGCAACGCCTGTCATTAATAATACCGTTACTTTCAAAACATGCCGTATCACTTCAGTCTCCTTTCGTGCTATCTATTTTATAATCGTGCTACTATTGAGCAAAAAAATAATACTGTTATTTAATGCCTTTGCCTGTGCTTGACATATTCATAGCCCCATGCTTAACGCCTTTTACAGACTTTAGAGTATCAGCAAGATTGACAACATCCTTTACGGCGCCTCTCGCTATTATTATTTCCAGACAATTGTCATGATCCTGATGTATATGCTGCGAGGAAATAATTGTGCCTTGAAAGTCATGCTGAATATTGGTGAGCGTGTTAATTAACTCTCTCTTGCGATGATCGTATACGAGAGTAATTGCTCCGACTACTTCCCCTTTACCCTGCCATTCTTCTTTCACCAATTCCTGGCGTATAAGGTCACGGAAGGCCTCAGACCTATTAGAGTAGTTCTTTTTCTTAATAAGAACATCAAACTCATCTAATAATTTCTTTTCGAGCGAGACTCCAAATCTGAATAAGTTTGCCATATATTATAGTGCTATGTTTTTAAGAATTGTAGCACAATGGCGATCTTTGTCAATAAAAAACACTGCACAAAACGCCCCTATACTAAAAACATCCGCGATTTGATAGGTTGATAGGCATTTTGGCTTGAAAATCGGCCATTAGGGGCTCACTGGCGCGTAATTAAGGGCATTACGCGCAGCGGATCAAACATGCTAAAGTAGCAGAAAGCTGTCGAATTCCTCGTCGAGGAATCACAAAACGACGTAGGGCACCTTTAAAGGTGCCCTACATTTGATCTTATCTACCTATCTGATTCTTGGTAAAAAAAGTGGTGAGCCGCGCAGGACTCGAACCTGCCACAACCACATTAAAAGTGTGGTGCTCTACCTGATGAGCTAGCGGCCCTATTTCGCAATCTATGAACAGACCGCACGGCGCTTCATAGGGGCAAGCCCTACCAAGCATCGTGCGTTTATTACTATCCCTGAATATCTTTCTCTTTTGATGCCAGTACGGTATCGATCTCTTTAATAAATTTATCGGTAAGTTTCTGGATATCTTCGGTGGCCTTAAATTCCTCGTCCTCCGTGATAGTCTTATCCTTCTTCAGCTTCTTCGTTGCTTCTATAGCTGTATGCCTGCTCGTCCTTATGGAAATATGGCCGCCTTCGGCTATCTTCTTCAACACTTTATCAAGCTCGGAGCGCCTCTCCTGCGTTAATGGTGGCACCGTAAGCCTTATAACCTTTCCGTCATTAGCAGGCGGTATCCCGAGATCCGACTTCATGATGGACTTCTCTATATCTGCGAGCGCATTTTTATCCCATGGCTGGATCATTACAGTGCGCGCATCGGGAGTTGTGATAGCGGCGAGCTGTTTCAGGGGCATGATCGTGCCATAGCAATCCACTTTCACGTTGTCGACCAGCGCAGCTGACGCCCTGCCGGTCCTTACCGTGGAGAAATCTCTCTGAGTGGCCTCAACGGTCTTCTTCATCTTCGACTCTGTGTCATGCATCACTTCTTTTACTGTCATAGTCTCACCTCATCCTTTTACTATAGTGCCTATCTTCTCGCCCAGAATAACTCTCTTAATATTTCCCTCTTTGAACATGTTCAACACGATTATCGGAAGCTTATTATCCATGCAAAGGCTTATAGCCGTAGCATCCATGACCTTAAGCCCCTTCTTAAGTACGTCTATATAACGCAGGCTATCATACTTCCTGGCGCGTTTATTCTTAGCCGGATCGGACGAGTATACGCCGTCAACCTTAGTAGCTTTTAATATGACTTCAGCGCCTATTTCAATCGCGCGAAGCGCGGCCGTAGTGTCTGTGGTGAAGTAAGGGTTGCCTGTGCCGCCTACAAATATTACAACACGCCCCTTCTCCATATGCCTTATGGCGCGACGCCTTATAAATGGTTCTGCCATCTGCTGCATCTGTATCGCAGTCTGAACGCGGGTGAATACACCGTTCTTCTCGAGCGCATCCTGAAGGGCAAGCCCATTAATAACGGTGGCGAGCATACCCATGTAGTCGGCGCTGACCCTGTCGACCCCTTTAGTAGAAACTACCGCGCCCCGGAATATATTACCGCCGCCTATAACTATCGCTACATCCACACCCAGCGCGCGAACTTCCTTTATCTGCTTAGCTATGGCATTGGCCACATCGAAATCAACGCCATATCCCATACGGCCCTGCAAAGCCTCACCGCTAAGTTTTATAACGACTCTTTTAAATATGGGTTTTTTCATCTTATGCTTTGTTTAAACGTAACTGCGGTTTATCGACAGGCGTATAGCATCCTGCAAACTATCAACCACCAATTATTAATTATGAACTAAGCTCTTCTCCGACCTGGTACCTGACAAAACGGCGCACTATTATATTTTCGCCTATCTTGGCGATCATACCCGTAAGCATGTCTTTGACCTTAACTCCGGAGTCTTTAATAAAGGGCTGTTCCAAAAGGCACGCATCCTCGAAAAACTTGGCAAGCTTTCCCTCTATTATCTTCTCTAAGGCCCCGGCCGGTTTTCCCTGAAGCTGAGCTTTAATGATCTCGGTCTCTTTCTTTACCGCACTCTCCGGCACATCTTCCTTCTTAACATATATAGGGTTGAATGCGGCTACCTGCATTGCAAGGTCTTTCACGAACTGCTTGAAGTCGTCGTTCCTCGCCACAAAATCGGACTCGCAGTTGACCTCGACCAATACGCCGATCTTGCCGCCCATATGTATGTAGCTCTCGATCTTGCCCTCTTTAGCGGATCTTCCCACCTTCTTAGAGGCAAGCGCCACCCCCTGTTTTCTTAATACCTCAACCGCCTTATCTACATCGCCGCCGACCTCATTAAGGGCCTTCTGGCATGCCACGATACCGGCGTTCGTCTTTTCCCTTAGCTTCTTAATAGCATCTGTCATATATATTCTCTCTTCCTGAAATTTATATTTTGGAAAATTCTTCTTATTTTACTTTTTTCTTCTTCTTTATAGGGATGTTCTTTGGAAGCTCCTCGTCCTCTTTAAGCTTTATATCCCCTTCCACTATCTCTTCAACCTTCTCATCGACGACCTTAATCGCTTCCGTGTCGTTCTCTTCCTCAGCCGCCGCTTCGGCATCCTCAACAGCTTTCCTGACACCCGCCTTAAACGCCTCTTTACCGGCAAGCACGGCGTCAGCCATGATACCGGTAACTAATTTAATCGATCGGATGGCATCATCATTCCCCGGAACCACATGCGCGATCTTATCCGGATCTGAATTAGTATCTACGAGCGCGACTATGGGAATCTTTAATGTGACTGCTTCTTTTACCGCTATATCTTCCTTCTTGGCATCTACTAAAAAGATCGCCTTAGGTAGTTTATCCATATTTCTGATGCCTGCGAGGTTCTTATTGAGCTTCACCAGTTCTTTATTAAGCGCCGATACCTCTTTCTTTGAAAGCTTGGCCATCGTGCCGTCCTCTTTCATCCTCTCGATATCGACGAGCCTCTTTATGCTCTTCTTTATCGTCTGGAAGTTTGTCAGCATGCCGCCAAGCCATCTATTATGCACATAGAACATGCCGCACCTGGAAGCCTCTTCCTTTATAATGTCCTGGGCTTGCTTCTTGGTGCCAACAAATAGTATATAGCCGCCGTTTGCGGCAACGCCCTTCAAAAATTCACAAGCCTTCAATATCGAGGCCTGCGTCTTTTCGAGGTCTATTATGTAGATACCGTTTTTGGAGCCGAAGATATACTTCTTCATCTTCGGATTCCATCTCTTAGTTTCATGTCCGAAATGCACGCCTGCTTCTAATAAGTTCTTCATCAATGTAGATTCAACCATATAAGTCTTTGTTAACCCTCCCTTTTCTATTTTTACAGTAATTACCCTAACTTTAAGGTTAGAGTATTATAGAGGTTCATCCTCTATTTTTCAAGAATTTATTTAAATTAAGTTATCCTTAAACTGCATCTCGTAAAGCCTCTTATATAAGCCGCTTTTTTCGATCAATACGTCATGAGAGCCCTTTTCGACGATCCGGCCCCCGTCCATAACATATATAACCGTTGCGTGCTTTATAGTGCTAAGCCTATGCGCCACAACAAATACCGTTCTCCCTGCCATCATCCTGTCAATAGCCTCCTGAACCAGCATCTCAGATTCGGTATCCAGCTGTGAAGTCGCTTCGTCCAGTATCAATATAGGAGGGTCTTTGAATACGGCCCTGGCTATAGCCAGCCTCTGCTTTTCACCGCCTGATAGCCTGAATCCCCTTTCACCTACTATCGTGTCGTATCCCTGTGGCATTTTCATAATAAAATTGTGGGCGTTGGCTATCTTAGCGGCCTTGATAACGTCTTCCATATTAATACTGCCTGATCCATAAGATATATTGGCAGAAACGGTATCATTAAATAATATTGTCTCCTGCGTCACAATGCCTATCTGCTGCATGAGCGATTTTATTTTGCAATCACGCACATCTGTGCCGTCTATCAATATAGACCCGCCTGTAACATCATAAAAACGGGGTAATAAATTTAATATCGTCGTCTTGCCGACACCGCTTGGGCCCACAAAGGCCGCGACGCTTCCTACCGGAACATCAAAGCTTACGCCTTTCAGAACATTCTTATCTTCGTATTTGAAGTATACGTCCTTAAATTCTACGCCTTTACTAATCTTTGGCAGTTCTACGGCGCCGGGCTTGTCGGAGACTGAGGGTTTCGTATCCAAAACCTCAAATATCCTGTCCGCGGCCGCCATCGCCTGCTGATTTATACTGTAAACGTTCGTAAGGCGCTTTATAGGCCTCATCAAGGAAAGCATCGCCGCCAGAAATGTCACAAAAGCGCCGGCAGAGAGCGCGCCGGAGACTATCTTATTACCCGCCAGCCACATTATTACAGCTATACAAAATATTCCCGCAAACTCGGTTATAGGACTGACGACTGTCATCCTCTTAACGGACTTCATGGCAAGCTTATAGAAGTTCTGGTTTTGATTCTCGAACTTCTTCGCCTCATAATCCTCCATCGAGAAGGCCTTAACCACCCTGACGCCTGAAATAGTTTCATGCAGAGTGGTGGTGATATCGGCTATCCTCTCCTGGGACTGCCTGGAGATGGATTTTAAGCGCTTTCCGATCTTCACGACGGGGTAGATTACAAGGAGAAATAGCAATAAACTTATGCCTATCAGCGACCATGGGATCGCAAAATAGAATTTTATGACCAGGAGCATGACCGTGTAGATGATAAGCTGAATGGGCTGATAAAATAGATCCGTTAGTCCCGTAGAAATCGAGTCCCGGATGACAGCCGAGTCATTGGTTATACGCGACATCAGCTTACCCGTGGCGTTTTTGGAATAAAAATCCATCGAGAGCGTCAGCATCTTTTTATATATTATGTTCTTAACGTCCCTTATTACCCGCTGGGAGACATCGTTCATTAGATACGATTGACAGAAGTCGAAGAAACTCTTAAGGAGCCACAGAATAACTACTACTACTGTCATACTGCTTAGCAATTGTGCAGGCGACATAGAGTTGGCTTTATCTATAATAAACTGTAAAAACCCGGGCACAGGAATGCTCCCCGGGATGGTTATCTTTTTACCCGATATGACGTTGTCCACGAGCGGAATTATCATACCTATAGATACGCCGCTTAATGCGGACGTAGCCACCATGCAGACCCCTGCCGATACTAGCACCCATATGTGCGGGAGCACAAATTTTATTAACCTTCGATAATTTCCGATTTTATGGCTCATTTTTGGTGTATGTTATCACGTCGAGGGCTTATTGTCGAGGGAAATCGCTTGATACATGTTAATACGCATGCTATAATCCCGTTCTATGGTCTTCTTCGCTACTGAAGTTAGACCTGAAAGGCGTGCTATAATGGAAAAGATACGTGTCGGTGTCGTTGGGGTCGGGCATCTGGGCTCCATACATACTAAAATGTACTCCAGGTTAAATAATGTAAAGTTGGTGGGCGTCTGTGACTGCAACCTTGAACGCTCCCTGGAGATCGGAAAGCGCTTTAAGGTCGCCAGCTACTCGGATTATGAAGAATTATTCGATAAGATCGATGCCGCCAGCATAGTCGTACCTACAAGCCTGCACTACAATGTCGCAAAGGACTTTCTCCGGCACGGTATACACGTTTTAATAGAAAAGCCTATAACTAAGACGCTTACAGAGGCCGATGAACTTATAGAGATAGCGGAAAAAAATAAACTGATCCTGCAGGTCGGACATATCGAACGTTTCAACTCAGCGGTGCTTGCGCTCGAACCCTATATTAATCGGCCTAAATTCATCGAGTGCCAGAGGCTCGGCCCTTTTCACTCCAGGGTCCAGGATGTGGGCGTAGTCTTAGATCTTATGATCCACGATATCGATATTGTGCTGGGCCTTATACAGCAAGACGTAGTCAATATCGAAGCCGTTGGGCTTTCCACAATATCTAATTACGAAGATGTGGCGAACGTCCGCCTTACATTTAAGGATGGAACCATAGCCGACATCACCGCAAGCCGGGTCACAAAAGATGTCGTCAGAAAGATGCGTATATTTCAGGAAGAGTCCTACCTCTCGCTTGACTACGTCACGCAGAGCGCAATGCTCTTCGAAAAGACGGGTGATAAGATTATTCAGAATAAGATACCGGTCCGTAAGAAGAATCCTCTTAAGAAGGAGCTTAAATCCTTCATAGACCGGGTCCAGACCGGAAAGCGCCCGATAGTTTCCGGCATTGAAGGTAGACGAGCCCTTGCTGTCGCTCTCGAGATAATAAAAAAGATCTCCCCTGCTAAACACCAGTAGCGCAAAATTAATTCATGAGCAAATAAAACTTTTATGTCGAAAAAAATACTCATAATCTCAGGCGAACCCTCCGGAGACCTCCACGCCTCCAATCTTGTGCGCAACCTTAAGTCTCTCGATCCCACACTGCAATTTTACGGAGTCGGAGGAGAGCTTTCGAAGGCCGCAGGCGTAGAGATCATATTCGACATAACGAAACTCGCGCTTATAGGCCTGGTTGAGGTCCTAAAAAATATTTTTGTCGTAAAGGATGCTCGCGATGCCATAATCTCGCGAATAGGCCGGGAGCGGCCGGATATGGCGATTCTCGTCGACTACCCCGGATTTAATCTAAGAATGGCGCAAAGCCTATCCGGGAAGGGTATCCCGGTAATCTACTATATAAGCCCACAGGTCTGGGCTTGGGGCCGGGATAGGGTCAAGATAATTAAGAAGTGCGTAAAGAAGATGGTGGTCTTCTTTAGATTCGAGAAAGAATTTTATAAGGCCTTCGGGATAGACGCTGAATTCGTGGGGCATCCTCTCGTGGACGTGGTAAAGGTCACCTCGTCTAAAGAAGAGACATTTAAAAAATATTCGCTTTCAAAGGATAAGAAGACGATTGCCATATTGCCCGGGTCGAGGGAATCTGAGATAATCACTCTTCTGCCGGAAATAGCTAAGGCGTCCGCTATCGTAAGCGAGAAGATCGGGGGCGTACAATTTATTATATCGAAGCGTCCTGATCGCCCGATATCGATGTACGATGCGGGGCTTAAAGGCGCTTCTTTCGATTACAAACTTATTGAGGGAGATACCCATAACATAGTAGCCGCCTCGGATTTCGCTGTAGTCGCCTCAGGGACGGCCACTCTCGAGACCGGAATGCTCGGAACGCCTCTCATAGTAGTATATAAGACGGCGTTTCTGACCAGTGTAATCTACCATATGGTTAAGGATATACATTTTTTAGGACTGGTAAATGTGGTGGCCGGAAAAGAGGTGGCTCCGGAATTATTGCAGTACGAGATGACGGCGAAGAACATATCCGATAAGATCATCGAAGCGCTATCAGATCCCTCAAAGCTCGCCCACACACGCAAAGAGCTCGCCGGCATACTCCCATCTCTGGGCCCCGGCGGAGCCAGCATGCGCGCCGCCCAGGCAATTCTGCCATTACTTAAATCATAGCCTTGCACCAGGTGCATTTTCCAGAGCAGACAATTTAATCCACTCGCAGTAAATTGTACCCGGTACAAAATCGCTTACTAAATCGTAATCTTCCCGATCACTTCGCGCGTCGCATCCAATACATATTCCAGCTCGCGCTTTTTAATTGAGAGCGGTGGAAATAGGTATATGATGTCACCGAGCGGCCGCAATATTATTGACTTTTTCAAGCCCGCCTTATATATCTCCAGGCCAAGTCTGAGTTTAGGATCAAATCTCTCCTTAGTCTTCTTATTCTTTACGAGCTCTATAGCGCATATCATGCCTATGTGGCGCACATCGCCTACTATCGGCAACTGTCGAATGCCCTCCAGATAAGTGCAAAGCATTGGTATAAGGCCCTTCACATGGCCGAGCGTATCCTCTTCCCGAAATACCTCAAGGCTTGCCAGCGCGGCAGCGCACGAAATGGGATTAGCTGTGAATGTATGTCCATGATAGAAGGTCCTGGCCTTATCGTAGTCAGCGTAGAACGCGTCATATATTTTATCGGTAGTTAATGTCACTCCGAGCGGCAGATAGCCTGAAGTTATCCCTTTAGAAAGACACATAAAGTCAGGGGCGATATTTACATGATCACATGCGAACATCTTCCCCGTCCTGCCAAAGCCCGTAGCGACCTCATCGATTATAAGGTGGACGTTATATTTTTTTGCAAGCATAGCGATTTTGGACAGGTACTCCTTGGGATAAATTATCATCCCTCCGGCGGCCATAACTAAAGGCTCTGCTATAATAGCCGAGATTTGCGATGAATTTTTCTTCAATATAACTTCGAGCGCTTTTACGCATTCAAAGGCGCATAGATCTTTACTCTTGCCCATCGGACAGCGGTAACAATATGGCGCGGGGGCTTTGAATGATTTGAATAGCAGGCTGTCGAATATGCTATTGAACATACCCACGCCGCTCACCGACATTGCGCCTATAGTATCTCCGTGATAACCACGGTCCAGCGATACAAATCTCTTTTTGTGTTTCTTGCCGATATTATTCCAATATTGGAACGATAATTTTAGCGCAGTCTCTACCGCCGTTGAGCCGTTATCTGAGAAGAAGACCTTCTTTAATCCACGCGGCGAAATTTTTACCAGGCGTTCCGCCAGAAGTATCGCTTTTTCATGAGTAAAACCGGCAAATAGGACATGCTCTAATTTATCGAGCTGTCCCTTTATGGCATTCTTTATCCGTGGATGATTGTGGCCGTGGACATTGCACCACCAGCTGGAGATAGTATCATAGTAGAAATTTCCCTTATCATCGTAAAGCTTAATGCCTTTCGCCTTCTCGATTAAGATGGGAGGCATCTTCCGACAATCCTTCATCTGGGTGTAAGGATGCCAGATATTCTTAAGGTCTCTTCTTATCCAGTCGGTCATCTTTTCTTCCCAAGCCTTTTATATAGTAACAACCCAGTGCTATAAGGGTTTCGACGAGGCTTGTCATTGCGAGGCGCGCCGGAGTTTTAGTGGCGGGCGAAGCAATCCCCTTGCCTGGAGGCTTCACACTCCAAAAGCAAGATTGCTTCGTCGCCCGACGTTAAAACAATAGCTTCTCGCAACGACGAGTCTGTTATAGAGCTGAACTGTTACTTTATATTAGCCCTTACAAATTAATGGGTCCTGTCTTCGGTCGCCTTCTCTACATTTCTGCCTATCGAGCGAAATTGTTGATACAAAATTTCCTTATTTCGCGACGACGAAATAGTCCCCAGCATAGCCATACCAGCTATGCTCCCAACTATCCTTGGGTTGTCTTTAAGAATCATTTCGTCCTGCTCACTGCAATTATTATTAAAGATAACGCCGGCTATTTTCATGCCTCGCGCCTTAAGGGCTTCTATACTTAATAACGTGCTGTTAATTGCCCCCAGCCTATTGCCGGCTACGAGCAGTACGGGCAGGCGCATTCGTCTCACCACGTCTATGATGAGCTTTCCGCCTCCAATAGGAACCAATAGCCCTCCACTTCCTTCGATAATTATGAAGTCGAAGTCTTTCGACAGTGTGGTCAAAGATTTCTTTATCTTCGCTTCGCTTATACGTCTTTTCTCGAGCCGCGCAGCCAAGTGTGGAGATGAAGCATGCTTAAATTCATATGGCATCATCAATGGCAAATATTTAGAGTAATCGGCCCTATCTCTTCCCATAAAATTAAGATGGGTATCGATATCGTTTTTCATTTCCACGGAGCCGGTCTGTATCCACTTCTGAGTCACGACCCGATAGCCTTTCTCAAGCAGATACCGCCCCAAAAGTCCGGTTATCACCGTCTTACCTACGCCTGTACCTGTGCCCGCTACAAATACAGCTTTCACCCTCGGGCTCCGCAGTAGAATATCTGGTAGGTTGCCCTGATGCTGTCATATTTTGTTAAATAGGCCTCTTCTATCTTACCGAATAGGCCGCGCTTACCCGCTGCCAAATTTTCCACTCCTTCTCCCCTTGTGCCGGTATACTTTATATTATCCAGAAGCTGTTTCAGCGAGCCATACTCTTCGGTAATGAATCTCTCTTCGGTAAAAAATTCCCGAAAACAACTCTTCATGATCTTCGATAAATTTTCTTCGCCCAAAAAGTTCTCTGCACTTATAGATGCGCTGCCGCCAAGCACTTCTTTCAGTGACTGACCAAGCTCACAAAACGTTAAAGGTCCGAAGACGGAAAATACCATACTGCCACCCGATGTCAGGGCCTGCCTATATTTCCGGACGGATGCCTCCAGGTCACTCAGCCATTGAAATGTCGCGTTGGATGTAATGAGATCGAACCCGTCCGAGAAGCTTATTTTTTCCGCGTCGGCCACGATAAATTCGATCCCGTTATTTCCGCATTTACTCCGGGCGGCATCCACCATGTCATGTGATATATCGAGCGCTGTTATGTTAGCGCCCTTATACTTTTTGCGAAGAAGGAGAGTGTAATTGCCGGTGCCGCAGCCGATATCCAGAATTTGGCTATATTCTTTCCCGCCCAGCTTATCTATAAGCTCCCTTGCCGCCAAGGATTGAACATGCGCATATTTATCATATAGGTGTGAATGCCTCGAAAAGTTCCTCGTGATCACAGATAATGTCATACGAGCACCTCTTTAAAGGCGGGCGAAAGGAACGGCATGTGGCCGGCGTCATCGATCGTAATAAGTTCGGCCTCCGGGATTTGACTCACCAGCTCTTTGACTTCCCCAATCGGCGCGATTAAATCTTTCGCACCGTGGATAAACTTAACCTTTAAGCCATTCAATGGCCGTGGCTCTATACTGTGTTCCGATAGATAATCCAACCCCTCGATAAGCCGCTCCAAATCCATGCACTCAAGGTAAATCTTCATAAGATCCTCTTTAAAAAGGCTGAAAGATTCCTTATCTTCCTCGGAAAAACAGTTACCATAAAATTTACGGAGAAACCCGCGTCTATTCTTCTCCAGAAGCAATTTTATATTATCGTTATTTGTTTTTGAGTAACTCCGTCTTGCGCTGACGAGAAATCCATCATCTATCAGACCCCGATGTTTTGATAGAAACTCCCAGATTATGAAGGCGCCCATAGACCAGCCAAGCGCCGATACCTTCTTCAGGCCATTATCATTTAAAACATCGGGAAGATCATCCGCCAGTTTGAAAGAAGAAAAATCGACAGGAAGGAGATAGTTGTATCCTATGTTTAGCCTATCGAATATTCTGTAATCACAAGCCCATCCGGACACCAAAAGCATTGTCTTTCGAAAACCTCTGTCCACAAACCTAAATTTTGACATGGGCAATATCTTTCAGCAGTGCACAGAGGATCTCTTCGGTATGATAAGAAGTTATTGAGAATCTAAGGCGCGCCTCTTTCTGCGGAACCGTAGGCGGCCGTATCGGCAATACCCAATAGCCTTTCTCCTGAACGGCTTTTGCAAATCTCATAGCCCTATCATTCTCTCCTGCTATAACAGGCACTATCTGAGACGATCCCCTAACCTCAAAACCCATCGCTACTAATCTATCGCGGAAAAATTTGGCCTTACTAATCAGCGATCTCCTTCTATGCGGCTCCTCCTTAACGACCTCCAGGCTCGCTAAATTTCCCGCGATTACCGCCGGCGGCAAGCTCGTCGAATATATGAAGCTTCTGCACGTATTAATCAGGTAGTCGATCACATCTTTAGATGAGGCTAAATACGCGCCAAAACTACCGAGGGCTTTACTGAAAGTTCCCATTATCAGATCCACTCTGTCGGACAACCCTTCCTCCTCTACGACACCGGCCCCATTAATCCCAAATATTCCCGTGGCATGCGCCTCGTCCACCATTATCCGGCAATCATATTTCTCTTTTAACTCGACAAGCCTCTCTATGGGCGCCCTGTCCCCGTCCATACTGAATATTGTCTCTGTTATTATAAGCGCTCTCTTAAATCTATTTCGATGGCGCTTAAGAAGCGTCTCGAGACTGTCGGGGTCATTATGAAGAAATCGAAATACTTTAGCGGCGCTTAGAAACATACCGTCTATTATGCTTGCATGATTGAGCTTGTCGGAGAATATCGCATCACCTTCACCGTATAGAGCGCTCAGTATCCCTATATTTGCCTGATATCCGGAATTGAATACGAGCGCCGCCTCCTTATTCTTAAATCGGGCCACCTCTTCTTCGAGGCGGTGGTGAATATCAAAGCTGCCGCTTAAAAGGCGGGATGCCGAGGAGCCTATGCCGAACTCATCTATTGCAGCCTTAGCGGCATTTATTAATTTGGGATGTCCGGAGAGTCCGAGATAGTCGTTCGATGAAAAATCTATATACTCACTGCCGCCCATGGTAATCTTGCCGTTTCCCCTGGAAGTTATGGGCCTAAGGCCCCTGAGAAGTCCTTCCGCGGATCTCTTATCCAGAAAGGCTCTTATTTCATCCACGCTCTTTTTATCTCCTCGACAAAGATCCGGTCATCCTCCGGGGGTCTGCCCGCTGTGGTCAGGTATCCGCCGATGAGCATGCCATTGGCGCCCGCCATAAAGGCCATGGCCTGGAAATCCTTCAATATTGTTTCTCTGCCGGCGGCGACCTTCACCACCTTATCCTTCATAATTATCCTGAATAATGCTATCGTTCTTATGACATCTGATGAAGAGATCGCCTTCATACCCTGAAGAGCCGTACCTTTTACAGGTACGAGCACATTAATAGGCACAGAGTCCACATCCAACTCTTTCAGGGTTAGGGCCATGTCGATCCTGTCGTCCCACGTCTCTCCTATACCTATTATTCCTCCGCTACAGACCTGGAGCCCTGCGTTCTTTGCAGCTTTTATCGTATTTACCCTGTCCCGGAAAGAATGTGTCGTGACTATCTTCTTAAAATGATTTGTGGAGGTCTCGATATTATGATGATATCTGGATAACCCGGAGCGCTTTAATAATGTGAGGTCCTGCTCATCGAGCTCTCCTAAAGAAGCACACACGTAGATGCCAATATCATCTTTAATCTTCTGTACGGCTTCCGCTATCGTCCTAAGGTCTTCTCTGGTAAGGGCGTTGCCGCTCGTCACGATCCCGAATTTGCACGCACCCATTGCCTTAGCGCTCCTGGCTGCATCAACCATCTCGCGTTTACTCTTAAGCGGATATATGGACACCCCTGTATCGTGGCATGAAGCTTGAGCGCAGAACTTGCAATCTTCTCGGCATAGGCCGGATTTCGCATTCATTATGTTACACAGATCGAACGTATCGCCCATCGATTCTCTTCTTACGCGATCGGCTTTAGAAATAAGCTCTGTTAGCGGTAATTCCAATAACGCTTTAGCGCTGAGTCTATCCATCATCTCCTCCGGTAATTTATGATTTTACATAATATACCGTATGACTGTGATGGCGTCAACCTGTAAAATATTATTGGTTTACAATGGAGATCAAATCGCTTCCCGATAGGACGATTTGAGAAGTTTGCTGATTACGCCCGGTGACCCCGCGCCGATCTTCTTTCTATCGACCCTGGTAACCGGCAAGACCTCGGCAAGCGTATTGGTAAGAAATATTTCGTCTGCTTTAATAAGCTCTTTATACGTTAGGCGCTTCTCTGCCACCTTAAAACCCAGTTTCCTTCCATTCTTTATAATAATTGCGCGCGTGATTCCGGGAAGCGCGCCGGATACTATTGATGGCGTTATTAAAGATTTTCCTATGACTATGAATATATTGCTTGTAGGCGATTCCGCAACATACCCTTTTGTATTGAGTATTATAGCCTCATCGGCGCCGGAGTCTTTAGCTTCAAATCGTGCCATGATGTAGTTTAAAAAATTCAGGCTCTTTGCGCCCGAAAGTGGTGAAAGATCGTTCTGCCTAATTTTTACGGTATGGCAGCTAATACCCTTATCGGCCATCCACCGGGGATAGCCTTCGAATTTTTTCGCTATTATAACCATGTTGGGTTTCAGCACGTCCTTATGCTCAATTCCAAATCTGCCCTCCCCCCTTGTTATAGTAAGCCGAATATAGGCGTCCTTAAGCGCATTGACGGCTATGAGCTTATATATCTCCTTCTTTAAATATTTGAGCGAATATGGCATCTTGATTGCGATCGTCTTCGCAGAATGCTCCAGACGGCGTAAGTGGTCGTCGATCTTAAATACGGTGCCGTTATAACAGCGCATGGTCTCAAAGAGACCGTCACCATACATGAATCCTCTGTCAAATACAGAAACAGTTGCCCGGTTTATATCTACCAGCTTGCCATTAATCCAGACTTTTTTCATTTATCTCCCCCGTGAAAAATGGGACAGCCCCTATTTTCCATCTATACGCTGATATTGAGCGCTTGCATTAGCCCGGCCGCCTTATGCAGAGTCTCCTCATATTCTTTCTCAGGATCCGAATCGGCCACTATACCGCCCCCCACCTGAAAATACGCCACTTTATTCTTAATAATAAATGTCCTGATAGCTATCGATGTATCCATATTTCCATCGAAGCCTATATATCCGATCGCGCCCGTATAAACAGACCTCTTCATCTTCTCGAGCTCATCTATTATCTCCATAGAGCGTATCTTAGGAGCCCCCGTTATTGACCCGCCCGGAAATGTCGCAAGCAGGCAATCTATCGGATCGACCATTTTTCTAAGTCTGCCGGCTACTGTAGATACGAGATGGAAAACATTAGAGTATTTTTCTGTGATAACGGACTCTGTAGGATATATGGAACCATATTCGCATATCCTTCCCAGGTCATTACGTTCCAGATCCACTATCATTATGTGTTCGGCCATGTCCTTATCGCTCTTTTCGAGCTCGAGCTTAAGCGCTCTATCATGCGCCGAGTCCTTCCCTCTGGGCCTGGTTCCCTTCACAGGACGCGTCTCGATACGATCTCCCCTCTTCAGTAAAAATCTTTCGGGCGACGAGCTAAGTATCGCCGTATCGCCAAAATTCAGATACGAGGCAAATGGCGCAGGGCTGCAGCTCCTCAGCCTGAGATACAGATCGAATGGATCGGCGCAAAATTTCGTCTGGAATCTCTGTGAAATGTTGACCTGGTATATATCGCCGCTTTTAATATATTCCTTCGCCTTTTTAACTACCGAAGCATAAGAGCGTTTTGAAAAGTTTGATTTTAAGCATCCTGAAGACTGACGCAAAATATTAGGCCCGTCATTCTGAAGCCCTGGAAGGGCTGAAGAATCTGTGTTCTTTATCCCCCTCCTGCCCACCTGCAAGAGTTTCGACGGTAGACAGGCAAGTTTCTCTTCGGGATAACGCGTCTCGAGAAACGCCTTCAGGTTCACCTCGGAATGACGCACGCATTTATCTTTCAAATTAATACTCGAGATATAATAGCGCCGCTTGAGATTATCATAAATTATCGCCGAATCGTAAAATCCCAGCACACAATCCCAGGTATTGAGGTCATCTTTAGAATTATCCGGCAGGTCTTCGATGAAGTCCTTCATGTCGTAGGCGAAATATCCGACGGCCCCGCAGGTGAACGGGACCTGTCCCGGTCCCCCGGTAATCTCGTACTTCTTAAGTAGGTTTTTTATTACGGGAAATGGATTTCCCTTCAGGCTCCGGGCTCTGCCATCACGGTATTTCAATTCTATCGACTCACCTTTTGACCTGAATACGAGGAATGGGTCACATCCGATGATCGAAAATCGGCCAAGCTTTTTGGCGTCACAGGCGCTATCCAGAAAAAAACTATACGGGCGGGACTTAATCGATCTGAATACGTCGACCGGATCCAGCCGGCAATCGATCGATTCTGTGACAGCTTTTAGTCCACTGCGCGGCATATCAGATAAGCGCTTCAGAGACGACATCTGTCAGTATTTCAAGGCCCCTCAGGACCGCTTCGCTTAATGGCGCGCCTAAAGACGTATCTTTAGGCTGAACGGAGATCACAAATATATTCATATCTTCCTTGCCCATCTTAAGCAGATCTATAAATAGTTTCGGAGACGGGCTATGCGTGGAAAAGCTGACATTCGCAATGTCATCAACGCCGATTATTTTGGCCTGACCGGGATTCAGGCCCACATTCGCCGCATCAACTAGGATCAGCGTATCACAACCGCTCTTCAACATCGGAAATATATAATTTTCCGGAGCTGTGCCGCAGTCGAATAGCGGAATGTTTACTTTGCGGGCGCGCAATAGCTCAATGAATTTGGGGCCCAGGCCATCGTCGCCGCGCATTATATTACCTATACCGGCTACCGCAGCCTTGCCGATGATCCTGTTCTCGAGGGAGGTTTTAAGCCCGGAGATTTGAACGTCAAAATCGCTCAATTGTAGTTTTTCTTCTGCATTTTGAGCAGAGTATCTTTATCCTGTCCGATCGCAAAATAGAGTCTTTTGCCGTCTGTAGAACATCGTCGGCGAATCCCATCGATTTAAGGGATGAGGCAAATAGTGTAGGGTTAGAAAATGCCAAGGATCCCAACTTCCTGGATATCCAGGCCAGGTGAGCCTTTGCGGTAATCACATCTCCGCATATCTCGCATAACGCAAGCTCTTTCTCGTCCGTAGATGAGATCATTGACTCGCGGTCGAATCCGGCAAGGTCAAACTCGGTGGTATGTCTGATGCCGGGCGGACTATCTTCTCTGGTAGTGCAAAGTGCGCTGCACTGGCCGCAGTAATGACACTCGTCCAGATGCAGTATCATCTTCCTGGTCGAGCTATCTTTATTAACCACATCGCGGAACTCTATAGCCCTGGCAGGGCATACCATTGCACAGGCAGTACATGCTATACACCCTTCGTTGGAATACTCCGGTTTTCCGCGGAACCTCTTGGCGGGATGGTGGTTTTTACGCGGAAAGTCCGATGTATACGGACCTTTTATGAGCGCCGTCAGCGCTTCCTTCAGTTCTCTCAGTTTAGGATATTTCATTTAGAGATTGCCTCAAAAAAGTTTTACTATCCCCGATGCATGCCTGGCCAGATTGCCTGTAAAATCCAGCATATCGAAGTACATGTTTGCCGCTATGGGCGTGCATACGCCATTCACAAGTCGTCCGGTATGCTCTTCCCTGTAACGCTGGACGAGGGACCTTACGCGCAATCCGTTATCGATTATTCGCGCCTTGAGTTCCTCGCTCTTTCCTTTTAAGAATAGGCGCATCATATCCACCGATTTCGCCATAATCCCGTACGTCTCATTAAACTGCACCACGCCCATATCGCTGAATAGAAGATGCTCCGCATTCTTAATCTCTATCCTCTCGACCAGATTGGCGGCTTCATCGCCCATCCTCTCCAGAGTCTCTATAACCTGCTCCCATATAATAAGATCCCTCTTTTCCTGCGCCGTCTTGGCGGTCTTTGCTATGTCAAAGACCTTCTGAGTAAGCGTCCGCTCCATATCATTAAGCTGCCTCTCGAGGGCCATCGCTCCGGCCAGGTATTCGGCCTTATGCTCCATAAATCCTTTTTCGACAAGCTCAAGCATCTCATACGTTCTATCGGCCATTACGATGGCCTCCTCCCTCACAGCGTCTATGCTCATAGAGCCGTAGTCCTTTCTATTATTTCACTTTATTTTATCCATATCTTCGCTATAATCGTCGACTACCGTTCCCGCCCATGGTTTTACACCTGAGCGATAAGCGGCCCTGGCAAGCGCATGAGCCGAGACCGGAGCGGTAAGAACTATGAATATCAGGCAGAGCAGCGCCTTAATACTGGTCGCGCCAAACCCCTTATAGCATACCAATCCTAATATGATACCGCATGTGCCCAGCGTTATACACTTGGCCGATGCCTGGAGACGCGTGTAGACGTCCGGAAACCGTATAAGCCCGAGGCATCCGAAAAAGTCGAACGCAAGCCCTATAACTATCAGTACGGAACCTATAGCTTCATTCATCGAAATCTTTTCCTTCCAAATATTTAGAGAGCGCCATTATGCCTATGAAACTCTGCAGGGCCCAGGCTATTCCTATATCTATATACCAATCTCTTCCGGTCGGGATGCTCAATATGGCGCAAAATCCGACTATAAGTATGCCGAGCATATCTATTGCCACTATCCGGTCGGGCGCGGTCGGTCCGCGCATGATCCTAAATAGGCACATGAACGCCGAAAGTATCAGCCATAGAAATGCCCTACCCAAAAATTCCGACTGCCACCTGATTATAGAGCTAATCGGGCAGAAGAGTATAATAATCGCGATGGCGACTATTGTGATCAGTCCTGCTATATAACGGGTCTTCTTCATAATGTTATTCGAATATCCTGCTTAGAATATGCTCAAATTTATCCACGACGGCAAGCTTCCTATCATCATCTTTGATGTATAATTTATGGACATATAAAACTCCATTGACCTTGTCTATGTCTATAGTCGTCATGCCGGGTGTCAACGTAATGGAGCTTGCCAGAAATGTAAGACCTATATCCGATTTTAAACTAACCCTGATCCTTATAGTGCCCGGCCTTATAAGAAGATCCGGATGTATAACCCTATAGGCAACGTCTATGTTCGCCTTAAGGCATTCCCATAAAAAGACGAAAACGTAGCACACAAACCACATCGCACGCCCTAAATACCCCAAAAGACTTATGTTCTTTCGTCCGGACAGATCTTTCGGGCCCATTACACCTGTAGTCATAAACATGACAAACAGCGCTACCAATATTCCGGAAATGACATCTTTTATCTCTATCGGCCATGACAACAGTATCCATACGGAAAACCATATCATGAACATCATAGTATTAAATATCATCTGATAGCTCCGAATACTATATTCGCGTAGGACGTCCCGTTCATAAGCACGGCTACAGCGCCGTCTATGAATATCTTCCTTATACCCGGCATGAGTATAAACGGTGCGATAACCACAACGACCGCAAGAGATACCATGGCTGTATTAATCGCGATACATGCTTTTTTCATTACGATGGAAGCATCTGTTCCGACATCGAAAAGGACGCATGTCATCGGTTTAAAATAGTAAGCCAGGGTCATAACCCCTACCAACGCGGCGATCAATGCAAGTATGGGATGCCCGGACTGCACGCATGCAAAAATTATTATAAGCTTCGCCCAAAATCCACCCATCGGCGGAACACCGCATATCGACAGCGCGCTGAATAAAGCGGGATATCCCGTAGCCGGTGCCCTCCGGATAACTCCGGATATTTTATCTATCTGTCTGGTGCCCATGAGACGTTCTATGGATCCCGACGTCAAAAATAGGAGCGACTTACTGATGCTATGGTTAAATATATGGACGAGCGCCCCTAAAAAAGCCAGCGGGGTGGCCACGCCAAGCGCCAGAACCACATATCCGATCTGACTGACTGTAGAATATGCAAAGAGTCTCTTTATGTCCGTTTGTCCGAAAGCCAATACCGCCCCTATTATCATCGATAACACTCCCAGAGCGATCAGTATCTGGCAAATCTGGACACTTGCGCCGAAGATGCTAAAAAATATTCTGGCTATTGCATATATACCGAGGGCCTTTATCAATACTCCGGAAAGCATGGCCGAGACTGGCGCAGGCGCAGATGAATGCGCATAGGCAAGCCATGCATGGAATGGCGCAAGCGCCGCTTTAAGGCCAAACCCCATCAGAAATAGGACGCTGACCAACTGCAATACCCTGGTCGCTCCCGAGGCGGCTATCGCGCGCGCGATGCCGGCCATATTGAGCGTCGATGTATGTGCATAGAGAAATGCTATGCCTAAAAGTATGAAGCACGAAGCTACTGAGCCCATAATCGCATATTTGAATGACGCTTCGAGCTCGTCCGCCTCGGTACCGAACGCCACGAGAAAATAAGCGGATATCGCCGCTATCTCCATAAAAACGTATAGATTAAAAATATCGGAGGCGACGAGCACTCCGTTTATGCCCGCAAGCATTAAAAAGAATAACGCGTAGAACTTCCATTTATCCGTATACTTCTTCATATAGCCCGAGGAGTAAATCGCGACAAATAACGCCACTAAATTTACCGTGACGAGCATAAATACCGATAATCCATCTACGACGAGCGCAAGGCCCTCCGGAGGTAAAAAACCTGTTGTCCTATACAGCAAAAGATGGTTAGGGGCGGCATTCACTGACATAAGCGTGAATAGAGCTATTATGAAGAGCGATAGCGTAGTAAAAATTGCAAATAAATCCTGGAGGCGCTCATCAGCTTTAGCTATAAGCACTGTTACGAACGCATTCCCCAGCGGCAATATCAGGAAAAAGGGTATCATCATTATTCTTTAAGCCTATTTATTTTTGTAATATCGAACGTGCCGTATCTTTCATATATCCTTATTGCCAACGCCACCAACATAAGCATTACGGCCAGGCCTATTACTATGGCGGTAAGCGCAACCGCCTGCGGCAATGGATCTACGATATTTGTAATTGCTTGGTCGCGCGCAAGTATTGGCGAACGTCCCTGGGCGCGGTAGCCTATCAGAATAAAGAACAGATTTACGGCATATTCCATTATGCCTATACCTATAATTATCTTTATGATATTCCTCTTTCTGACCGCGCAAAATAGCCCGATCGAGAATAGCACCAGACATAAAAAGTATGTGATCATAATCTAAACCTCTATTCGGAGCGTTTATCCGATTTTGGCACCAGTACGAGCGCAATAAATATTACAAAAAGCCCCACGCTCACTATGATCATCTCCGAGAGCGGCAGGATAAATTCGTTTCCGAAAATAGCCTTCGGATAGCCTTTAAAAATACCATACAGAAAGAGAATGGCCGCAGTGGCCATAAATAGGCGAAGAGTGCGGGCGCTTAGTAATTTTAAGGAGGCTTCCTTGCCGAATGCCAGCATTACATGGACGAGCGCCAGAGCCACTATAACGCCGCCGGCAAATCCGCCGCCCGGAGCATCATGACCGTTAAACGTTATGTAGATGCCATAGAGAAGAATAAATCCGAGCGTGAGCTTTGTCACCGTCTTAACTATAAACGTCATACCCTTCTCGCTCTGGTGGTTCATTATTCAGCGCCATCCCTTCGCCATGCCCTGCGCGCGATAGCAAGCACTCCTATTACGACAGCGAATAACACCGAGGCCTCCCCGAGCGTATCGACAGCGCGATACCTGAGCATTATAGATTCCACTATATTGAGGTTCGCCGCCTTACCCTGGACGTGGCTCAGATATTCCTGCGACGTCTTGATGGCCGGATTCCCAAATGTGTGTATGTTAGCAAATGACAGATATGCAAATACTAAAAATAAGATCAGGAATATAATCGTAGATATAGTATTGAAGGCCCACCTACCGGAAGTGCTGAACGGCAGGTCCTTCCTTATAGTAGCGCGTATAAGTATGATAAGGCTCAGTATCTCCACGACGAGCTGCATTATAGCCAGATCCGGCGCCTTCATTACAAGAAACGCCATCGACAGCCCTATGCCCACAGCGCCTATCCCGATGACGCTCGACAGCAGATCTTTTACCTGAACGGCTATTAATGCCGCAGCGATCATGAATACTAATAAAATATTTATCTCTATCATCTATCCATCACCTTAATGATAAGAACAGTAACATAGCTATCATCCCGAGAAAACACCATACCAGATACGTCGGTAGCACTCCGTTATGCAGACGCTTAAGCGGCCGGGCTAAGACCTTAATGGCCCGTGCCGAGAGATAGTAAATATCCAGCCATCCCGACTGAGCCTGCTTACATATTCTGTTTATAGGTTTAATATCGGTGATCGTATCGTAAAACTCCATGCCGGAGACGCGAGGTAAACTCTCCGGGTCCGCACCTCCTACAAAATTATCCACAACGCGAAAACTGCCGGGTCTAAACAGCCAGTACATAAGAGCCCCTATAGCTATACCTACCAGTATAAGCAGTGCCGCAAGCGTTGAGCCCCATGTCCCTATATAAGTTAAGCTATTACCTATTGAAGGTAGTATCAATATCGGGATCGGGATCTTAAAAGCGAAGACGCCGAATATGACGCAGATCGCGGCCAGGATCAGCATGGGCATATACATAAGAGGGCCCACCTCTTTCACTTCGCTCATGCCCTCCGAACGCCGGCCTAAAAAAACTGCGTGTAATAGTTTCATAAAGCACGCTATGGTTAGCGCGCCGCCGAACATTGCGGCCGAAAGCCATATGACCCATAATTTACCACCCTGATCTGCCGATTCTATAATGCCCTGATATATCATCCACTTTGATACGAAGCCATTAAATGGCGGAATACCGCAGATGGAGAGCGATGCTATAAGACAAGCCGCAAATGTGATCGGCATGGCCCCGGCAAGCCCGCCCAGCCTATCGAGGTCCGAGGTTCCGGCCTTCTTCTCCACCGCCGTACTGGTCAAAAATAAGCATGCTTTATAGATGACGTGATTCAACATATGAAATAGCCCGCCTGCGATACCTATGACTGTCCCGCTGGCTATTCCTATTATCATATAACCGACCTGCGATATAGATGTGTAAGCGAGCAGTTTCTTATAGTTGCGCTGGGCCAGGGCCAAGACTACAGCGAATATTATAGTGGCCGCTCCTGCGATAAGCAGGATAGTATTCGATATCTTCGTCATTTTAAATAGATCTAAAGAGACGCGCGCAAGCAGATAAATTCCCAGCAGTTTGTCCAGTGAAGTCGGCAGATAAGCGAGGAAGGAGCCCGATGTCGTCTCGGCTACATCGGGAAACCATGAGTGAAAAGGCATAGCCCCTGCTTTAGCGAAACTTGCCGAGGCGATCGAAAAATACGCCACATATGTCATGATACCGGCAATAGGAATTTGAATCTTATCCATAGATAGAGTGCCTGTAATAGCCGATACCAGCGCTATGCCGAACAACATTAAGACATCGGTACCGCCTATTATTATAAGAGCTTTACTGCTGGCTTTCGCCGAACATACCGTTTGGTCCAGATTAATAAACAGATATAGCATCAACGCCAGAAAACCCCAGAAGATGAGCATAATGATAAGATTATTCGCAAATAGCGCCCCGAGTGAAGCGCCCAACGTAATTAGCATATATCCGAAATATCTTCCAAATGCCTTATCCGTGGAACCGAAAGAAAATATCGTTATCAGAAATGTAAATAAGGTCATCGCCATACCTATAAAAGAGGAAAGATTATCGGCGCGAAAAATAATCTGATCCATATACTTCCAGACCAAAGGTTTTTCGATAAAAATGAATATGCCGCCGGCTAAGCATGCGGCTGATATGATGCCGGCAATAGATTTGGTGATGCCTTTTAACCTATCCGGCAATGGAAGGCATATTATACCGGATACGATCGGCCCGATGATCAGAAGTAATATTGGATTTGAAATCATCTGTTCCCTACTTTACACCCATCTTCTCTCTTATCCTGCGCGTCTTCTCCTGCGAAAGCCTGATAAGATCCTCTGCCTTAAATAGTTCCTTATCGTTGGTATCCACCACTATCGCCCTCTCGGTACAGCAATAGCAAGGATCTATTGCGGCCATTATTATGGTCGCATCGGACACGGTTTCGCCCACAACGGTCTCTCTGAATGTCGGAAAGTTCATGTAGGTCGGGGCGCGTATCTTATGGCGGACCGGTGAATTTGAGCCATCGCATTTTACATAATGGAAACATTCGCCCCGCGGCGCCTCTATCACTCCTATGCCCTCACCCGGAGGTATATCCTTAGGCTTCGCATCTATAGGCCCCTCCGCCATCTGGTCCAGGCACTGTCTGACGATACTTGCGGATTCAAACATCTCAAGCACCCTCACCACGGTCTTGGCGAAGACATCGCCTTCTTTCTGCGTAATTACATTCCACTTAACCTTCCTGTAGACACCATATGGATGATCGCGCCTTGCGTCTATATCTACTCCTGAGGCCCTTGCCACCGGTCCAAGCGCCGAATATTCTATAGCGGCCTCTTTAGTCAATATTCCTACGCCTTTCAGGCGCGCATGCAGTACTGGATCGTCGAGAATAGCGCCTTTAAGCATATCGAGTTGCTTTAAAAACTCGTCCAACCTGCTTAAGATGTAGGCGACGTGCTCTTTTTCTATATCGCGCCTGACTCCGCCTACTTTATGCATAGCATAGTTCTGACGATTACCTGTGATGGTCTCCATTATGTCGCAAATCGGCTCTCTGTACTTCCATCCCCACATGAAAACGGTATTGTAGCCAATGAAGTGGCCTGCCAGTCCGAGCCATAACATATGCGAATGTATCCTCTCGAGCTCCTGCGTAATGGTCCTTATATACAGCGCCCTCTCGGGAACCTCAATACCGCATATATCCTCTATCGCCTCGACGCATGCTATAGGGTGGCTCGAAGAACATATCCCGCATATCCTCTCCACGATAAAAAGCGACTGGTCAAAGCTCTTAGACTCGGATATTTTTTCGATTCCCCTATGGTTATAGCCAATCCTGACATCGACATCCACGACCTTCTCTCCCTCTACTATCAGCTTCCAAAACTCAGGCTCCTCCTGCAGAGGGTGATATGGCCCTATAGGTATAATTGATTTCTTATCGCTCATTCTTTCCTCGAATCTCTCTTAGGCACAATGAAACTTTTTCTCATGGGATAGACATCCTGAGGCCAGTCATCCGGCAGGAGGAGCCGTCTCATATCTTGATTGCCTTCAAAGTTCACTCCAAAGAGCTCGTGTATCTCCCTCTCTATCCACCATGCCGCCTTCATGACATGAGTAACGGTATCTATAGACGGGTTATCTTTATCGTTCAGCATCGTCCTCACCGATACTATTAATCCGGACGGATCGTATGCGAAATGATACAGTATCTCTATCTTATCGAAGTCATCTACGGCGCTCGCTATATTAAACCTGAGGCCCAAGTCTTTAAACATATATCTGACGACCTCCACTATATCTCTGGGATAGATCTCCACATATGCTCTCCTGGACGATTTCTTCTCAACCTTAAGAACCTTATCACCGAATCGGTCATTGATCTTTTTTAATACTTCATCCATCATCATGATCTGATATCCTTCCCGGCCCTTACTTTACCGACCAGTTTTACCAGGGCCGCAATAGTGGCCTCGGGCTTAGGCGGGCATCCCGGTATATATGCATCCACCGGTATTATCTCGTCCAGCGGGGCAAGCGTATTATAACTGTCTTTAAATAACCCGCGCGAGCATCCACATGCCCCATACACCACGACAAAACCCGGTTTCGGCATAGTCTCGTACAGTTTCTTTATTATCGGCACCGCCAACCTGTTGCAGGATCCGGTGCATAGCATAATATCCGCATGTTTAATGCTTCCCACCAACACCAGGCCGAAACGCTCCAGATCGAAGCGCGGGGTAAGGGCATCGAGTATTTCTATATCGCAGTTGTTACAGCTACCGCTCGATACGTGAAATATGTTTATCGATCTTGTCAGTACGAATTCTCTTAATCCCATTCTATCTTCCCAAGTATGCTAAGGCTAATGACAATAACGCCAAGACTGTCACAACTCCCCAGAAGAACTTCATCGCCTGGTCGATACGTACGCGCGGATTTGTATTTTTTACCACTATCATTAATATCAGGATCAATAGGTACTCTATCATGGCCTTTACGAGGCCATCAAGGCTTAATTTAATTCCTCCGAAGTACAGGGTTATTAAAAAGACGGGTATTACGAATAAGAGCACGGCCCTGGCCAATTTAAATATCGCAAGCGCCTTCCCTGAATATTCAATATACGCCCCCGCCATTATCTCAGTCTCAGCCTCCGGCATATCGAACGGCACAAAGCCAAGCTTCGCCTGAATACATATCAACATAACGAAGAAAGATATGCCTCCCGATGGGTTCATGAATATATCGCCATGTGATCTTTGGTACATTATGATATCGCCCAACCTTATCGCGCACCCACACTTCATTATCACAACTATAAGCGCAAGTATGAACGGCAGTTCGTATGACAGCATGAGCTTCATCTCTCTCGAAGAGCCAAGCGATGCCAGAGAGTTTGCGGATGCAAAGCCCCCGAGTATCAGAGCGACCGCCGGGATCAGCAGAAGATAGACGACCACGATAACATCGCCGATGAAACCGGTGCGCGGAGAACCATTAATAAGAAAGAGTATCGTAGACACAAGGGTTGCGCTCGTAAGAGCTAATACCGGCATCCCCAGGAACATGGCCCCGGAGACACCGCTGGGTATGAGCGTCTCTTTGTATAAGGCCAGTTTGATCAGGTCTAAAAAGTTCTGATACCATGGCGGCCCGACTCTCCATTGAAGCCTGGCCGTGACCTTCCTGTCGATCCATCCGACTAAAAGCCCCATCGATCCGGAGAATAAAAGCCCCGGAAATATTAGGAATGCAAATATGTATAATAGCGCCGTCATGTTATGCTTACTTTCTATCTATCTCTTTTTTGGAAGCTCCAATATCCTGTCCCATTTGTATTTGGTCTTTATTAGAAGATACTCCGATGCCCTAAATATACCCTCGTCTTTATTTTCATCGAATTCCCCAAATTTTATGCCCCCATGACTGCAGAACCCTAAACATACAGGGGTCTCTTCCCCCTTAATTCTTCCCAGACAATAGTCGCAGCATGCCGTCACAAGCGGTATCGTTTCAGGATATATCACGCCGAACGGGCACGCCCTCGAACATGATTTGCAGGAGGTACAGCGCATCGTGTATCGCTTTAGCGCATTATTCTCTTTAATGAGCTCCAGGGCCTCCCATGGGCATGAGGCGACACATGGCGCGTCATCGCACCTTCGGCACACTACGGCGAAATGCGCAAATTCGCGCAGACTGGTTATGCCGTTGTTGTTCGGATGTTGTATATAACTGCATAACATCCCGCACTCTTCGCAGGCCGAACAGACATCGAGGTCTATAAGTAATCTTTTCATGTCATCAGTCCCAAATATTGGGCAAATCTTTTATCTTATCGTAAGGGAATACCGGGCCATCTTTACAGGCATAATAGGGCCCTATCCTGCAATGACCGCATTTACCGATCCCGCACGACATATTCTTCTCCATCGAGAGATATATCTGATCTTCTTTAAAACCCAGGTCCATAAGTTTAAATGTTGCAAACTTCATCATAATAGGAGGCCCGCACACTATCGAGACAGCATTATTTACGTCGAGTCCTTCCGTCTTCAATATCGTGGTGACCAGCCCTACGTGTCCGCTCCATGAAGCATCTCCCACGTCGCACGATACTAAAACATCTACATGATCGGCCCGGTCCTTCCAGGTACCTATCTCATCCTTATAGACTATATCGCCGCTAGAGCGCGCGCCATATCTAAGTATTATCTTCTTATAATCGTTCACTTCGTTAAAGAGCGCGTATAGCAATGCCCTGAGAGGGGCAAGTCCGACGCCTCCGCCGACTATAAAAACTTCTTTGCCTTTAAATAGATCGAGCGGATATTTTGTTCCATACGGTCCGCGCAGACCCACGGTATCTCCCGGCTTCAGCTGGTGAATGAGCTTAGTAACGCGTCCTGCGCTCATTATGGTGAAATCGAGCGTACCTTTATGGTCATGGTTAGACGAAGGAGTGAACGGCGCTTCACCCACGCCCGGCAGGGTCACATCCATGAACTGACCGGCCCTGAAAGAGATATCCTCGCTGGGTTTCAGCGTAAATGTCTTTATGTTGGAGGTCTCTTCGGCTACCTTCAGGACTTCCGCGTTAATAAAAGCATATGGATTTTTTTTACAATTAATCATGCGGTGGCTTATTCCATCTTTCCAGTACCAGGCCCTTCAATACTTCCCTTATGTCTATATCTCCGGGGCATGCTTCAATGCACCTACCACAGCCGGTGCAGGCGAAATAGTTGAGCACCGCGGGAAAGAATTCAAACTTCTTATCGAACCTGTTGCGAAGCCGCTCATAAAGATGTTTTCGAGGGTTGTGGTTTCCGGCGACCCTGGCGAAAGTGTTATATAAGCAGGCGTCCCATGCCCTGAAGCGTTTTACCCCGGAGGCATCTTTCTCATCGAACAATAAGAAACAGTGGCATGTGGGACAAGCCAGGTTGCACGCCCCGCACTCCACGCAGGTCGACGCCATAGCAGTCCAGAATTCGGTCCGGTCGTAATTCTTTTTAACCATGCCCTTAATCTTGGTAGTATTCGGAGTCTCTCTTTTACTGATAAAACCTTCTATCTGTTTCGTAACCCTATCGCGAAGCGACTGCCTCACATCGATCGAATGGATCGGCACAAGCTTAAAGAATGTTCTGAAGTCATCCACTATCTTTTGCCCTTTTGGGCTTCCCACCTCGACCAAGAAATAATTATCTACCGATGCTATAGATAAATCGAAAAACTTTCTGGGATACGGAGCACCTTCCATCGCCATACAGAAACAAGTCTCCTTGGCATAAGTGCAATCTGCGGCAATTATCGTCGTATTCTTTCTGCTCTGGACATAAAAAGGATCCTCGACATCGCCATCCTGAAATACAAAGTCCTGCAGGACAAGGCTCGATAGATCGCAGCCTTTTACTCCGGCCACAATGAGCGGACGCCTGTCTGTCGGATCGGTTCCGATCATCCTCTCTCTAACCGGGCTTATGAACGATTTAAACGGTTGGCTCTGTCTGATACCACCCAGTTCTATGCTATCTTCTTTGGCAGAGTTAAAATCATCGAAAAATAATTTATCACCATTCAAATAAGGCACAACCACTCTACTGCTTATAGCGAGTCTGCCGAATAAGTCGAATAAGTCTTTCTTTGATATGATATAAGTATTATTTTGCATATGTAAGTTATATGGTGGAGGCTACATTTTAACTCTCGGATGGGACTTCAGTCAACTAACAAATCCTGGGAAGCTGATCGCCTGAAAGCATACCCAGTATCCGCTTGCCGCCAGAAACGGTTTCCAGAATAACTCTTCCGGGGTTATCCTCAGTTACTCTACCGATAGTTCTACTGCCGCGGCCAACCTTTTCGGAACGCATCGCTTTCAAAATGTCCTTCTCAGCCCCTTTCGCGGCTATTATAATAACCCTGCCCTCGCAGGCGAGATACAACGGATCGAGGCCGAGAAGCTCACAGGCCTGCCTCACGCCCTCTCGCGCAGGCACTACCGCCTCATCCACTACGATACCGAATTTTGCCGGCGAGGCTATCTCATTAAGTGTTGTCGCAACGCCGCCTCTGGTGGGGTCGCGCATAAAACGGACCTCTTTCGAGGAGCGCAGCACCTTGCGAATCATTCCGTAGAGAGGCGCGGAATCGCTCTTCACTAAAGTATCGAATGCTATTCCCTCCCGCTTCGAAATAACACTGATCGCATGGTCACCTATAGGTCCGCTGACGATCACGCAATCACCCGCCATTAAATTATTTACCGAGAGATCATCATAATAGACCTCTCCTATCCCGCTTGTGTTAATAAATATCTTGTCACATGCCCCCCGCTCGACAACTTTGGTATCGCCTGTGACTATTTGAACCTCTGCTGTGGAGGCGGCCCTCGCCATCGAATCTACTATCCGATCCAGCACGCTTCTATCCAGGCCTTCCTCTATGACTGCGCCGACGGATATGTAAAGAGGCCTGGCGCCGCATACAGACAGATCGTTAACTGTCCCATAAAGTGCAAGGCTTCCGATGTCACCACCGGGAAAAAATATAGGCTTCACCACATATGAGTCCGTGGTAAACGCTATCTTTTTATCTCCGATCTTTATGATTGCGGAATCCTTCTTTTGATTCAATATGGGATTTGAAAATCGTTTTAGAAATACGGAATCGATCAGCTTATGCATCTGGCTTCCGCCGCTTCCGTCCGCCATGGTTATATTAGTCATTTTAAATATTTCCGTATTTGTAATAAGCCGCACACGTTCCTTCGCCCGAGACCATGCACGAACCGACCGGACGCTCCGGGGTGCACCTATTGCCGAATAATTTGCACTCGTCGGGTCTTTTCATGCCCCTAAGAACCATTCCGCAAATGCACGCTTTATTCTCTAGGGCAGGGGCCAATTTAACTTTAAATCTCAATGCGGCGTCGAAGTCCGAAAATTCTCTTCTTATCCTCAGTCCGCTTCGGGCTATTCTTCCGATACCTCTCCATTCGGCAGGACTTTCTTCAAAAACCCTATTCACGATCTTTCGCGCCAGCGGGTTCCCTTTTGAATCGATAACTCTTCTATACTGCACTTCTACCCTGGGCGAAGATTGCCTCAATAGCATGAGTATCGACTGCAATATATCGATAGGTTCAAACCCGGCCACAACAGCTCCGATTCCATACTTTTTGGAAATAAATCCGTACGGCTTCGTGCCTATTATTGCGCTTACATGCCCCGGCAGAAGAAACCCATCGATAAGATTATCGCCGGATGAGGCTATAGATTCAAGCGCCGCAGGCATTGTCTTATGCGCAGATAAAACGGAGTAGTTGGCTATACCCTCTCTCTTTGCTTCGAGTATCGATGCCGCCACGGTGGGGACTGTCGTCTCAAAACCGACCCCGAGAAAAACCACCTGCTTATCCGGGTTTCTTCCGGCAATATCTATGGCATCGTCCGTCGAGTAAACTATCTTTATTTCTCTGCCGCTGGCCCTCTCTTTTTCAAGGCTCGAGCGCGATCCGGGCACACGCATCATATCCCCAAATGTCGCAATAATAACGTTGGGCAGTTTCGCTATCGCGATGGCGCGATCCAGATAACCATTCGGAGTAACGCACACAGGGCATCCCGGACCGGAGAGCAATTTTATATTTGCGGGCAATAGACTGCGCAAACCGAACTTAAAGATCGCCATCGTATGCGTCCCGCACACTTCCATGTACCTGTATTCAAAACGCTCATCCACTGACCTACGTATCTGTTCGGCCAGCTTTTTGGTAAGGGTGAGGCTTCTGAATTCGTCTATGTATTTCATTTCTTTTCTAAGGTCATAGGATTGAACCTATTCTTTGCAAATATATACCAGGCCGCGCATGATACAAATCCTTTCGAAGAGTCTACCCACTCATAACCGCCCGTCTTGTTAACGGTGTAAGGTAACGCCCTGGTTCTCCTGGAGGATATATTCCTATCGAACAATAATTTATCCATCTGATTTGCATAAAAGTATCCGCGCCCGGAATCACCATAAGCCATATATGCGCACGCCATGTGACCGTTACCGTCCACCCAGATATTATTTACCTCTATATCCGGGCCATGAAAAAAACCCACAACCTTTTCATCCAGAATATCCAATGTCTTTCTGTACCTTAAGTCATACTCCGGTATATTAAGTAGATCTTTATATTCTTCACCCATCGCCAGCACTCGCCATGAATAGTTATCTAATGCCAGGGCCGGGCCCTTAACATTCGCATCTATCCACCCCTTAATCTTCGCGGCATATTCGTCTTCTTTGCATAGCCTCATCGCCGCATAGCAGTCAATATTAGCCTCCGGATGCCCATAGCCTTCGTGAAGCTTCTCATCGTTGTTACGCCAGCCATGCTGTATGTAGCCGCCGGGCTTATCGTCTTTATAATAGAAGGTTAAAAGATCTCTTATAAGCTTTATTATCGTGTCATACCTGTCGGACTTATACTCTTTCTGGTAGTATTTATAGGCTATTAAAAGCCAGGCCATGTCTCCTATCCATCTGTCTGTACCCGCCGGAGCGTGATAAGCCTTTACCGGACCGGTATCATTCAATAACACCGATTGATAGAAACCGCGCGGCGAGCCTTTATAAAAGAAGTTCTGCAATGTCGGATCGTCATTGTTTACCCGTGTGGCATTCGCATAAAAATCCAATATTCGCTCTGCCCTTTCTCGCTCGCCTTTCAGAATGAATGCTATCGCTACGATACTGTTATTAAACGTCTGGGCAATATTATCTTCCATTGAGGATACGAGGGCCTTATCGCCTGATGATGTATCCTGCATGGCTTTCAGATATTCCAGCACCAGCGGGTCTTCCGCTATAAGCTCGGCGTCGCGCCTGGGCCTGAAACCATTACCCGGCAATTCCCTGTCCGGGTCCAGGACCGCTCCGCCCATACCGAAGCTCGCCTCGTCACCCGGTGTGCCGGGGCCGATCTCATCTATCATTACACTACCGCTTCCTCTGCCTGATATCGCAATCTCAAAGGTCACTATCTGATCTAATTTATCATCGCCGCCCCACCAATGGTCCGCATTATAAGAATATATGACGACTTTGGTCCATTCAGTGTACCTTTTAAGAGGAACCTTCTTTCCGAAGATAGAGCCGTCGACGTCTATGAACTTCATTTCTATATCGCCGGCCCCGCCTGCTTTTATATAAAATTCTATCGGATCATTCTCGGTTATCCTGCCGGCCACAACTTTGGCGAGCGAAACCCATCCGGAATTTTCCTTAAGCATGTAATTTATCTCTAATGCCTGCGCCTGCCTGCCATCAAACGGTTTCACCGTAACCCAGCAACCATCGGCGGCATTGGTCGACCACTGGGACACATCGTTCCACAGCTCGGCAGATTCGCCGGCTATTGAAACGAACGACAAAATGGCCGTCAGACAGAAGATCGTTATTATGCCTATTGATATTTTCACGCGCATCCTATCTATATATCCTTCGCCAGTTCGATGGTTTTTTTTGCTTCATCGGGTTTAATCTTAGCTATCGCGAAACCGGCATGCAAAAGAATATAGTCTCCCAATTTTACATTTTTAAGCAGCGTAAAATTCACTTTACGCTTAAGGCCCATCGACTCCACCACACCATTATTCCCGTCGATCTCAATAACCTTCATAGGTATAGCTAAGCACATATTTTCCTCGCCTCGGCGATAGCGACCTGCCCTATCGGTATCCCGTAATCGTTTGTATTGACCGCGGATTGCGTATAAGCATCAAACCCATTCTTATTTAATAACGATAGCGCCTTCTTCTTAAGGTACATATTTTGGAAGACGCCGCCGCTTAATGCAACCTTATCTATATGAACTTTTTTGCGTAGGCGTATTGCAACATCGGTAATCACCCCGGCCATGGTATTATGAAACTTTGCCGATATAATATTACTACGCAGCCCTTTATCCATATCCGAAAGGATCCCCTTGATCGTCATAGACATATCGATTAAATACATCTCGTCCTCATACATGATATCAAATTTATAACATCCATTGCACAATTCATCAGCTATCTTCTCAAGCTCTATCGGAAGCTCTGCTTCATAAGCCGCAAAGGCCTTAGCTAATACGATACTGGCTACGGCATCAAATAACCTGCCTGCGCTGGAGGTGAGCGGTGAGTTCATCCTCTCGTCGATCATCTTCCTTAATAACTTAAATCGTTTAACGCTAATCGTCTTCATGCAATATAGATCTGAATATGCTAGTTTTACGCCAAATGCCTTATAGAGATAGCTTACAGCCATCCGCCAGGGTTCGATCACTGCCGCATCACCCCCCGGCATGGGCACATAGCTAAAATGGGCAACTCTGGAGAAACTCTGTGCCCGGCCGATAAAAAACTCGCCGCCCCATATACAGCCATCAGGCCCATATCCTGTGCCATCAAATGCTATACCTACCACTTCGGTCTTAATGCAATGTTCCGTGATCGCGCTGGCGATGTGTGCCTCATGGTGTTGCACATCGCAAATTTTTGCCCCCAACTCGGATGCATGATCTCGGGCGAAACTACTGGAAAAATATGCCGGGTGAAGATCGCACACTACGATGGATGGTTTTATATTGAGCTTACTCTCGTGCGATTTTATAGCCGCCTCATATGCATTAAGATTATCAGGGTCATATAGTTCACCGAAACCATCGACCAGATATGCCCTGTCTGCCTTGGCGAGTGCGAATGCGCCCTTCATATCCGCCCCGCACGCCAGTATCGGAACCTTAACCTTAAACGGAAGTTCTACAATCTTCATTTCGCTCCGAGATTGTTCACTATATTATACCGCGCGGGGTTTGTAACCTGGCATATCTAACCCAGGTTAGATATATAGACAGGCATCCGCCTGCTTGTGGAGCTAAAAACCTACACCACCACTATTGATATACCCTTTTGGTCGGCGAAGGATACAATCGTATCCCTGTCTATAAGGAGAGTCTTCTCTGCTTCTAAAGCGAGCGCTGTTCCCCCTGCTCTTGCTAAGGCCTCTACCGTATCGAGACCCACCAAAGGGATATCGAACCTCATATCCTGGTTGGGCCTAGCCATCTTGACAAGGACAAATCCTTTCTTCGACAGGTTACCCGCCCTGGCGATGGCTTCATCCGTCCCCTCGACCGCCTCGAGAGCAATTACGGTCTTGTTTTTAACAATAACGGTCTGGCCTATATCGAACCTGGCCAACTCTCTGGCAACAGTCTTAGCATAATCGATATCTTCCGACTCTTCTTTGTCCGGCTCCCTCTTCGTGATAATGCCTTTGGCGGGCATCAATTCCTTCAAATACGGGGTCGGATCGATGATCTCTATCCCGAACTTCGCCAGAAATTCCGACACCTTATTAAGCATCGAGTAATCTTTATTGTCCCCGAGCTTGGTCAGCAGGGATTTTGTCTTCTCATCGAATTTCCCGTCATCCTTAAAGAAAAGGTCTTTCTTTATTTTACCCAGAAGAACCACCTTATTTATTCTATTAGAAAGAACTGCAAATATCATCTTCTGTAAGGCTCCGAATTCGAACCAGATGAATTTATCAACATGATTTTCTAAATCGGTTGCGGTCATTCCATTAATGCCTATACCAACCACTTTATCACCAAGTCGTCTTGCGTTGTCCGCGAATATTATCGGGAGCCTTCCGGCGCCCGCCACCAAACCTATATTAGCCATATATTCCTATTTTGCAGCATCTGGGGTAACAAACGCAAACATCATCTCCGCCTCAGCCACAAGCTCACCGTCGACCGTGGCAATAGCGGCGCACCGCATGATACCCATCTTGGTCTTAATTATATCTACTTCCATTCTTATCGTATCTCCGGGCACAACCGGCTTGCGAAATTTCGCTTTACTGATAGATAGGAAATAGGCAAGTTTTCCGATATTCTCTTTAATATTGAGGGCTCCTACGCCCCCGGTCTGCGCCATTGCCTCCACTATCAGAACGCCGGGCATTATAGGCTGTCCCGGAAAATGTCCCTGGAAAAACAGCTCATTCATAGTAACATTCTTAATACCCACAACTCTCTTATCGGAGACCTCTAAAATTCTGTCCACCAGCAGAAAAGGATATCTATGGGGAAGTATCTTCTGTATCATATTAATATCTAATACCTTACCAGTTATTTCTTGAGCCTCATTTCCCATGATAGTCTCCTTTTTGTCCTCCGGCAATGCTCAGGATTAAAAGCCCTGAGCCGGTCGGAGGGCTTTTTGAGCCTTTAATCTGTTCACCAGTTCCATATTTAGTTTATGCCCGCTCTTAATGGCGACCACATGCCCTTTTATAAATTCACCTGCCAGATACAGGTCGCCGATAAGATCAAGCACCTTATGCCTCACAGGTTCATCCGAAAACCTGAGCGTATTATTGATCGGGCCTTTCGGGCCCATCACCAAAGTATTTTCATAATTTGCGCCCTTACCCAAACCCATCTTTAATAGCTCCATGGCCTCGCGTTCAGAGCAAAAGGTTCTAGCGGGAGCTATCTCTCGTTCAAAAATATCTTCATCTACGATAGCGCTGAAAAACTGAGTGCCTATTCCCGGGTATGCCAAAGTGTAAGAGACTTTAAAATTGTCATCGGGAAATACGGCCAGCATTGCTTCCCCCGCTTTACACCAGACCGGATTATTAATCTCACGGATCTTCCTGGGTGAATCCTGTTCAACTATTCCGGAACACTTAATCGCATCCAGAAATTCCTTCGCGCTACCATCGGATCCGGGCAACTCAATATTATCAATCTCTATGGTGACATTATCTATCCCGGCTCCGGATAACGCTGCCAATAGATGCTCTGTCGTCTGGATCTGCAAAGGTCCAAAACCCAGAGTAGTCCTCCGTTCTGCCCGCTCGGACTCCGAGAGCCGATCCATCGATTGTAAATTCAGCGCAGGCTTTCCGGGCAAATCTACCCTGATAAAATTTACCCCGCTATCCGCAGGAGAACTCTTAATCGTAAGCTTTACCCTATTTCCTGTTTGGATACCTATGCCGTCAATGGTAATGATATTTTTTATTGTTCTCTGCTTTACCATCCTTAAAAGCTCCATCCTGCTTAAATATTTGTACACTGCCGGCTAATAGCAAAGCCTGCTTTTTAACGAGCAGGCTTTGCTATTTATACCTGATATCAACTACTTATTGAGTCTGGACAAGACCTCGTTAGTCAGGTCGTACTCTGTGCCGCCATAGAGAAGCATACGAGAATTCATTATGAAGTCGTAGCCATTTGACTTAGAATAGTCTGCCACAACTTTCTCTATATCCTTCAATATTAGGGCGAGCATATCGTTCCGCTCTTTCACAAGCTCATCCCTGGTCTTCTTATCAAAATCTTGCAGTATCTTTATCTTATTGTCTATAACCACCTGCTTCTCTGCTTTTGCCTTCTCCGACAACAGGGCCTGCTCGTCTTTAAGTTTCCTTAGCTCCTCGATCATATTTGCGCGTTCGGTCTCTTTGGCCTTTCCCTTGGACTCTAAATTCTTTTCGGAATCCTTGGTCTTCTTGTATTCGTCAAACACCTTCGCCAAATCCACATAACCTATCTTATACTCCTTTGCGGACGCTTGCGCGATACCGGAAAACATTCCGCAAACAAATATGACGGCCACTACTAATACTGCAAACTTCTTCATCTTGCTCCTCCTTTTAATTAAACCCTTCGACTTTAATCAGGGTTAATACCGAGCCTTGTCGAAGTATTAAAAACCCCTGCTCATGCTAAAATAAAACTGTCCTTCTTTTTTATCATCATAATTCGCTACTATAGGAATGCCATAGTCCAGCTTAACCGGCCCGATTGGCGTCTTGACCCTTAATCCGATTCCGGCGCCGGATTTATAGCCCCCGCCCCATAGAAAATCGTTGGCTTTAGCCCATACATTACCCATATCGCAGAAGACCGCACCTTTTACTATCTTCTCATATACGGGGAATGTCACTTCCGCGTTGAATATTGCAATAGCATCCCCACCTATAGGCTGATCTGATCCTGGATCTCTCGGCCCTACCACCCTCTCCTTATAGCCGCGTATCGTATTGGCTCCACCGGCAAAGAATCTCTCATATATTGGCACATCGACCGTGCCGCTATATGCGCCGGCGGCACCGCCGCGAGCCTTGAGCTCTAATACAACCATCTCAAAGAACGAGCAGTAATAAGCCATCGTTCCGGTGCCTTTTATAAAATCCTTATCTCCGAAGAATATGCCGCCCGCATCCTCTATAGAGCCATTTACAATGAAGCCTTTGGTAGGCACATAGACGTTATCGCGCGTATCATACGTGACATCTAGGGTAAGACTGGATACGACGTTAGATCCAACCTCTTCGCTAAGAGCCTGTGAAGCGCCATCTGCCAGATTAGATATCTTAATATCCTCTAATCTGTATGTTAACAGCCCTTTTATGTCATCAGTGAATTCTTTTCCGAGCCTCAGGTCGCCTCCCAATCTTGTCTCATCATACGCCCATCCTATATCGTTCTGTCTTGCATGAGCCGCCCTATAGGCATCGAACCCAAACGAATACGGAGTACCAAATATCCATGGGTCAGTCCAGCTTATATTATAATCACTGCGAACCATGCCAAGCTCTGCCTTTATGCTAAGGTTCTGTCCACCACCAATGAATGTTGGGAAGTTCATTATATCGAAGTTTCTCTGTGTGATCTCAACGAATCCAACCAGCTGATCGACCGAGCTATAACCGCCGCCGAACGAGAACTCACCCGTCTTTGTCTCTTTTACATTTACTACGAGATTCTGTACATCCGGATTATCCGTAGGCTCTGTGTCGAAAGAAACGTTTTCGAAGTATCCGAGGTTATAGAGGCGCTCCTTGGATCGCTTAATTCTATCTCCGCTAAACCTCTCGCCCGGATAGACCCTAAGCTCTCTTCTTATTACCAGCTCCCTGGTCTTCATATTTCCGCGTATATCAACCTTACCGACAAATACTGGCTCCTTGCCATCCATATTATAGATAACGTCGATTGTTCCGGCAGCTTGATTCAGGCTTCTATCCACGTCGACTATAGCGTTCATATAGCCTCTATTATAATAGAGCTGCTTAATTTCGGAAGCATCTTGCCTGATAGCTCTATTGGAGAACGGCTTGCCGGTCTTCATCGTGATCTTTGAACGTATGTCTTTCTCCGGAAGAACCAGATTACCTTTAAGCAATATTTCTCCAACCTTGTACAACATATTCTCTTTTATATTTATAACTACCTTCAGCGTCTGGCCATCCGTGCTATATTGCAGGTCTGGAACAACCTCGGCATCCAGGTAGCCTATGTCATCATATAAGGACTTGATTCTCTCCACATCCTCCTGAAGAACATCATCTTTATATACGCCGGGATTAAAAAGCCAGGCCGGTTTGGTCGACAGAACCTTCTTTATATCATTCGTCTTTATGGCCTTATTCCCGCTTATGTTTATCGCCGAAACCTTAACTTTAGTCTTCTCATCGACCAATACGGTTACGCGGGCCTTACCAGTCTCTTTGTCGATATTTATCTCATACTTCACTTCTGTGAAAGGATACCCCTTCTTCGAATAAAAATCCTTTATCTCTGCGACATCCTGAGCGAGTAAAGCCAGATTTAACATCTCATTAGGCTTGGTCTTCATCATAGATTTCAATTTAGACGCATTAAATGCGGAATTACCCTTGAAATCTATATCCTCGACCACGGACTTTTCTTCTACCAGGAATACAACGGCAACGCCGCCGACTTCGTCTCTGACATCCACTGATACATCCGTAAAATAGTCGGTGGCATAGAGACGCTTTAGATCCTCATTAACTATCTCCTGGTTAAACGGATCCCCGGCTTTAGTCTTAACCTTGGCCAGAATACTCTCACTGCTTATGGCCTTGTTCTTTTCTATCTTCACGGCCGTTATAATCTTTGCTTCCGAGATTTGAGCGTTGATAGGACACGATGAACCAGAAAATAATATTCCTATCACGATCAGGCCAAGTGCCAGCAGCCTATTTAATTTCATACTCTCTCCATTTCTACTTCGGCAAATTCTTCACCCCTGGATGTCAAATTCTCAAATCTCATATATTCACCGAGGAAAGCAAGGCTGAAAGACCCTGTAGGACCATTTCTCTGTTTGGCGATGATAATCTCTGCAAGCCCTCTGTTCTCTTCGGTTGGATTATAATAATATTCCCTCAATAATAGAATTACAAGATCCGCGTCCTGCTCAATAGCTCCGGATTCTCTAAGATCCGAGAGTTGGGGCCTATGGTCCTGGCGCTGTTCGACAGCGCGCGACAACTGACTTATTGCTATGAGTGGGGTATTCAACTCTCTAGCCAAAGCCTTTAATGACCTGGATATCTCGGATATCTCCTGCTGTCTGGAATCTGCTCTGGCATGGCTCTGCATCAGCTGTAAATAGTCAAGCACTATGAGCTTTATATCAAATTGCGCCTTGAGACGTCTTGCCTTGGCACGTAACTCCAATACCGATATGCCGGGCGTATCATCTATGTATATGGGCGCCTCCGACAGCTTCCCGGCCGCACTGACAAGTTTAGGCCAATCAGCCTGCGAAAGAAAACCGGTCCTCACTTTGTGGGCGTCGACCCTGGCATGCGAACATAGCATTCTTTGCACGAGCTGCTCCTTCGACATTTCAAGACTGAAGAACGCGACCGGCACTCTATCCACAACGGCGGCATGCTCGGCTATGCATGTGGCAAGCGCACTCTTACCCATGGATGGACGCGCCGCTACTACTATAAGGTCGGATGCCTGAAATCCCGCCGTTTTTATATCGAGCTCTCTAAAACCGGTGGATATCCCCGTTACGTTTTCCTTGCGCTGATACAAATTGTCAATGGTCTCTATAGAGTTTTTTATTATATCGCGAATAGGAATGAATTTCCTGTCAACTTTACTGGACGATACTTCGAATATCATTTGCTCGGCCTTATCTACCAGGCTGTCAACGTCTTTGGAAGTATCGTAGCATTCGGTAACTATATGTGTAGCGGTGTTGATAAGCTTACGCAGGACCATCTTCTCTTTTATGATCTTAGCGTAATGTATGAAATTTGCTGAGGTAGGAACGCTCGAGGCAAGATTTGAAACGTAATCAGGTCCGCCCGCGTCCTCCAGAGAATTTGTTTTCTTCAGTTCCTCTATTACGGTTACAAGGTCGACCCCTCTATTCTCATCGAAGAGTTTTACAACGGCGGAATATATTCTACGGTTTGCATCCTTATAGAAGCAACTCTCGCTCAGCATTTCTATGGCGAGCGGGATCACTTCCTTATCAAGGAGCATAGCACCCAACACCGCCATCTCAGCATCTATATTCTGAGGCGGGATCTTTTCGATCATCTCTTGATTACGCATCTTACCCTATTTCTTTACTATCCAAACCCTTAGCGTTGCTTTTACCATAGGATGAACCTTAACGGCAACCTGATAGACACCCAGCTTCTTTATCTGCTCTTCTATGATTATATTCTTCTTGTCTATATCTATGCCTTCGTCCTTAAGTCTCTCTGAAATTAACTCATTGGTGACGGAGCCGAATAGCTTATCCTCTTCGCCTGCCTCTGCGGATACAGTGAGGGATAAATTGGCGAGTCTATTGGCAATAGCTCTAGCCGCCTCAACTTTACGTTCATCTTCCGCCGCTGACTTCTTCTTTTGGGCATCCAAAAGTTTCATATTACCCTGGGTAGCGAGTCTGGCCTTATTGTTAGGGAGCAGGAAATTTCTACCATACCCATCTTTCACCGTAACGACGTCTCCGACATGACCCAATTTATCAACATCTTTAGTAAGGATTATTTTCATAGGGCTACTCCGCGACAAATGGCAATAAAGCCAATTCGCGCGCTTTCTTAATCGCTTTAGATAACTGCCTCTGGTGCCTGGCACAGCTACCCGATATCCTGGATGGCACTATCTTGCCTTTCTCCGTCAGGAATCTCTGGAACTTTTGATAATCCAAATAATCTATATTTTCCACTTTGTCGCCGCAGAACCTGCATGGCCTCTTTTTATAGACTTTCTTTTTAAGACCATCTTTCTTAAGAGGTTTCTTTCTTTCCGGCTTATTGAAAGGTTTAAACATTCATATCTCCTATGTTATCAGTAGTTAAAACGGCGCATCTTCATCTGCCTGGCTGGCCGGACGCTGAATGCTTTCCACTGGAGGCACAGCTATGTCCTCGTTAAGATCTATAGTGCCCACCTCTTCGGCTCCGGAATGTCCCGGCTTACCCGAAGCCACTGCGCCTTGTTTCGCGCCTGCCCTCAGAAACTGTATATTATCAGCTATCACTTCGACCGTATTACGCTTTTGGCCATCCTGGGTCTGCCAATCTCTTGACTGAAGACGCCCTTCCACGAATGCCGGGCTGCCTTTAGAAAGATATTCCCCGCAAAGCTCGGCCCTCTTGCCCCATACCACTATGCGAATGAACGAGGCCTGTTCCTTCTTCTCGCCCGTCTGGGTCGTATAATAGCGATTTACACCTAAAGTAAACGTCGCCACAGCTGAACCGCTCGGAATATATCGCAGCTCGGGGTCTCTGGTAAGATTCCCTATTAACATTACCTTGTTAAGGTTTGCCATTTATCCTCCTTCGCTCGCAATCTGCCTCTCAAAATAATTCACATCTTTCTATGATGAGGCTTCGGAGAAATCTATCTCCTAGTGACCATCAATCTCGTTATATCGGCATTCAGTTTGCACGCAGCTTTCATCTTAGCTATAGCATCGGACGGTGCCTCAAAATCCAGCTTGTAATAATAGGCTTCCTTAAATTTATTAACAGGGTAAGCCAGAAGTCTCTTTCCCCACGGATCTTCCTTCTTCACGGTTCCGCCGTTCTTGCCCACGAGATCACCGAGCGCCTTATATACACCTTTCAGGTCCTCTTCCTTTATGTCCGGCCTTATTATAAATATCCCTTCATACTTATTCATTGACTTGTTTCTCCTTACGATTCTTGAGTAATTTTCAACTAGACTACCATAACAATTATCAACTATCAACTATAAACTATACGCTAAGAAGTCCCCGCTTTCTGCTTATTATACTTATTCATAGCCATGTTCATGCCATCGGTAATCATGGCCACTACCGCTTCCTCGGATAATGCTATAACATGGGAAACATTGCGCAAAAGCCTTCTCTTAAAAGGACTAAGCACATAACCCGTTATATCACCCTTATGGACTTCGGTGGCAATCCCGACTTTAAGGCGGGCAAAATCGTCTCTCTTAAGGATGTGCTCTATAGACTGGAGGCCCTTATGGCCGCCGGGTGAGCCTTGCTTCTTAAGTTTGATCTTACCAAGCTCGAGATTTACATCATCACATACGACTAAGAGATCCTCGACCTCGCATGAATGGGTACTAATCAATTCACCTACAGCATGCCCCGAAAGGTTCATGAAAGTCTGGGGAAGGATAAGCGTAACCTCCTCGCCCCCGATTTTACCATGGCCTGTCAAAGAGAAGTGGCGCCTATCCTTTATCTTTATTTTGTAGTCTTTGGCTAATTTCTCGACTATGGCTAAGCCTATGTTATGCTTAGTTCCCTTATGTTCAGCCCCTGGATTGCCAAGGCCGATTATAAATTTCATACTACTCTTTCTTAGCCTCTTTTGCAGGCTCTTTAGAAGCTTCCGATGGAGTAGCGGCTCCGGCACCAGACTCTTCATCTTCCTTCTTCTTCCTAATCAGCTCGGGCTCCGCAGCACCTTCAAGGGCTACCTCTTCCTTCGGGACTTCTACCTTAGGCGCCTTAACTATCATTACTATAAGCTCCGGATCACCCAAAAGCTTAACACCTTCCGGCGCAGCGATATCCTTTACGTGCAGTGCCTCTCCAAGCTTTAGATTCGACACATCTACGACGATCTTCTCGGGTATATCCGTGGGCAAACACTCGACCTGAATTTCCCACATGATATGTTCCAGGATTCCGTTGTCAACCTTAACGCCGACAGGTTCGCCTTTGGAAGATATAGGCACGCTTACCTTAAGTGTATCTGTAAGCGATATTTCATTGAAATCGACATGCAGAATACCATCCCTTATCGGCTCTCTCTGTATCTCTTTGATAAGGACCGTCTTATCCTTAATAGCCTTATCTCCGTCCGATATTTTGAGCGTTATAAGAACGTTCTCGCCCGCCTTCGTATGCAAAGCATCAGCAAGTCCGCCAATGGGAACCTGTATATTCATAGCGCCTTCGCCGCCTTTATAGACATTTGCCGGAACTATCCCTTTTGCCCTCAGATCCTTAGCTACCGTCTTACCTGTTCCGGTACGGACGACGGCTTTCAATATTACTTTTTCCATATCACTTCCACTCTCCTTGTCTAATCGAACAACACACTGATGGATTTTTCATTATGGATCCTCATTATGGCCTCCCCGAGTAGAGGCGCAACCGAGAGGACCTTTATCCGCGGAATCATCTTATCCTTCGGAATCGGTATCGTATCTGTTACCACGAGTTCTTTTATCTCGGAATCTTTTAATCTTTCAAGCGCAGGTCCGCATAACACAGGGTGCGTGATACTAGCGTATACCTCAAGCGCTCCGGCTTTCTTAAGAGCAGCCACCGCCTCGACCAGACTACCGGCTGTGGCAACCATATCGTCGATAATGACGACGTTCTTACCTTCAACATCGCCCATTATGTGCATCGCCTCTGCCTGTTTATCATTGATGCGTCTTTTGTCAACTATAGCGAGATCGCACTTCATCTTCTTGGCATACGCGCGGGCAGTCTTTATGCCGCCGACATCGGGAGATACTATCACCATATTCTTGTCGAGCTCGAGCTCTTTTATATAATCGGCGAATATCGTGAACGCATAAAGATGGTCGAGCGGTATATCAAAAAAGCCCTGTATCTGTCCTGCGTGTAAGTCTATCGTAAGCACCCTATCCGCACCGGCTACCGTCAAAACATTGGCAACGAGCTTTGCAGTTATAGGAACTCTGGGTTGATCTTTTCTATCCTGGCGCGCATAACCGAAATATGGCAGAACCGCCGTGATTCTTTGAGCGGAAGCCCTCTTCAGCGCATCGATCATTATCAACAGCTCCATCAGATTATCGTTCGAGGGACACGATGTAGACTGTATCACAAATACATCATGGCCCCTGACATTCTCATTTATCTTGGCACGGATCTCTCCGTCGGAAAATTTATCGACTGATGCATCCGCAAGCTCAACTTTCAAGTATTTACATATCTTTAACGCAAGCTCTTTATTGGCATTACCGCTGAATATCAATAAGCCGTTCTTCATTTTACGCTCCTTCTCTCTTTCCCCACCCTCTTCTCTAAGATCCTCGCCGGCACACCTACAACTGTCTTCCCGTCCGGAACGTCATGCCCCTTAAGTATTACACAACCGGCGCCCACAGTAGAATTTTTTCCAACTACAAGCGGAGCTATCAAAACTGATCCGACACCGATAAAAGCATTGTCCCCTATTAAAGTCTTGTTTTTATTCTTACCGTCGTAATTTGCCGTTATTGTTCCGGCACCGATATTTACACGCTTGCCGAGAGTGGCGTCCCCAAGATAAGTGTGATGTTTTACTCTGCAACCGTCGCCTATATCCGTTCTGACGAGCTCCACAAAATTACCTATTATAACGCCGGCTCCCACCCTGACGGTGGATGTCAACCTGGCGAATGGTCCGATATGGCAGTCGCGCCCTATCTTTACGTCCGGCCCGATAAATGTATTCGGATGAATTATCGTATCCTGACCAATCACTGCATCCGGATAGATGGTCGTTGTTGCCAGATCCTCTATGGTCACGCCGCTCAACATCACCTCTTCCAATATTCTATTCTTCAAAACCGCCGTAGCCTCTGCCAGATCCTTACGGGAGTTTATGCCTATCATCTCATTAACATCCTCGACCTCTATCGAGCCGATCGCTTTACCCGCTTTAGATAATATTTCAACCGTATCCGTAAGGAAAAATTCCTTCTTCTGGCTATCCGGCAGGACCTGGCTGAGCGATGCGAACAGATCTTTAGCGCTGAAACAGTAAGTCCCGACGTTTACTTCGTCTATAACCTCTTCGTAAAGCTTTGCATGAATATCTTCAACTATCTTGACGATGTTGCCCGATGAGCTTCTGACTATCCTCCCATATCCTGCCGGATTTTTAAGCTTAGCCGTAGTCAGCGTAAGGCTCGCACCTGACTTCTCATGCTTGAGGATAAGCTCTTCTATGGTCTTACTGTTAACCAGAGGAGTATCGCCGCAGATTATGATCACAGCTCCGTCAAATCCGGACAGTAGCTTCTTAGCCGTAGAAACCGCATCTCCGGAGCCAAGCAGTTTCTTCTGAATAACAATCTTTGTGCCTACCACCTTGCGGAGATCTTCGCTGCCATACCCGGCGACAGTTATGATATCGGTAACACCGGCGGACTTAAGCGAGTCGAGCACGTAAGATATTATCGGCTTGCCGAATATATTATGCAATACTTTCGGGGTATCCGACTTCATCCTCGTCCCGCGCCCTGCGGCAAGAACTATGGCTTTTATATCTTTCAATGCCTACTCCACTGTTATTGATAAGCGAGTCCTGCCGCGCATAGCGCTTTTCCTCGCTAATCGCTCGGCGCTTACGAGCTTCGAATCCCTGACTCCGCCGCCTGAGATAACTGGCTGCCCAGCTAGGATTCGGCTACTTCTGTTCGCGGAGCTCACCTGCGTAGCCAGCTCGTTCGCTGCCGCGCATAGCGCTTTTCCTCGCTAATCGCTCGGCGCTTACGAGCTTCGAATCCCTGACTCCGCCGCCTGAGATAACTGGCTGCCCAGCTAGGATTCGAACCTAGACAATCAGATCCAAAATCTGATGTGCTACCATTACACCACCGGGCAATTTAGTTCTTAGTTCCTAGTTGATATTTCTTAGTGTACGGTAATTACATGCACCGACTAAAGTTCGATATCCTCGTCGTCCATCATCACATGAGGCTTTGGAGCCTGGGTGCGCAACGGTACATGAGGTGCCGGCTGATGCGAGAGAGCGGGAGAAGGAGACTTCTTCTCTTTATCGTATGCCTCGAGCACCTTCTTCTGTATATAATCTCTGCACTCCGCAGTTATCGGGTGCGCTATATCCTTATGTTCGGACTCCCTGACTGAGCCATCAGCACCCGATGCCGGCGCCTTATGTTCGCTCGGAGGCAGAGAAGATCCGCAATTATTGCAATATTTGCTCCTTGCCGCATTTCTGAAATTGCACTTCGGACACGGATCTTTCACTTTTCTCGAAGGCATAGCGACAAATAGTCCCTTTGTGCCCTCTATGACTTTTACGTTTCTCACGACAAACATGTTGTCGAGCGTAATCGTCGCATAAGCCTTCAGCTTCTTGTCCTGCCCCTCTTTCATAAAAATCTTTACTTCCGTGATATCCATTGCATGCTCCTCAAATTTGAGAAATACTTTTACCTCTAAATCACGCTTTAGTTTCAACCAAAAACACCTGCCAACTGGCTCTGACCCGCTCCGGCACGCTGGCGAATAGCCTTTTCTTGGCCTCCATCGCCTCCCTTCTATTTCTGCACAGACAAAATACGCTTGGTCCGCTGCCTGAAACCATAGCTCCACCATCCGGTGACGAGCCCAAACATCTTATTATCTTTCCAATAACCGGTCTTTTTGCTACTACGACAGACTCCAGGTCATTATGAGACAAATTTTTGATCTTATCCCAATTCTTAGAGAGTGGTATCTTATCATCGCCCCGAATCTTTGTCAAGCTCTTCAAATCTTTCATATTTGACCGGGAATTGGTCAATTTTGAGGTATCCAGAACCCGATAAACATCCTTTGTAGCTACTTTAAAACCAGGATATACAAGGAGATGGTGCGCTCTTCCGCTAATATTGAGCTTTTTCAGCCTATCGCCTATGCCTCTTCCTATAGCAAATGGCGTATCATAAACAAAGAATGGCACATCCGCGCCCAATTTCGCCCCCAGGCGCATAAGTCTATCCTTAGACGCGTTAAGATTGAACAGCTTATTAATGCCTACCAATACCGCCGCCGCATCGGAACTGCCTCCGCCCAATCCCGCCGCAATGGGTATACGCTTTTTAATATGAATTTTAACGCCTTCATCTATCTTATAGGCGTTTAGAATAAGATCGGCCGCTTTATAAGCTATATTATCCTCAGGCCTTGACGTAACATCTTTATCGCAAGAAACGACTATGCCTTTTGGAATCCTGGATATCTTTATTCGATCAGAAAGGGATATGCGCTCGAAAATGGTAAAGATATTATGGTAAGAATCTTTGCGTTTATTGAGGATCCTTAAGACCAGGTTAACCTTAGCCGGCGCTGTCAGTTCAATAGTTGTCATATCGCCCGAAAATTTTACCTTACATAAGATGGCGGGCACTTGGTGGCCCACCTGAAGCGACTGTCGGAAGGTGGCCACCAAGCAGCCGCCTGGCCGCTGGGGCCGAAAAATCTATTTGCCCTTCATCGCAATGGCTTCTTTCGCCGCGATCATTATATTCTTCGGAGTGAGTCCGAAATACTCGAAAAGTTTATCGGGATCTCCTGATACACCGAATCTGTCCTGTATGCCAACCATCTTTATGGGCACCGGCCGTACCTGCGCAACTACCTCGGCAACAGCCGAACCCATCCCCCCGAGCACCGTATGTTCCTCCACAGTAACTATCGCGCCTGTCTCGTACGCGGCGCTTATGATTGCATCCCTGTCTATCGGCTTCGGCGTATGAAGATTAATGAGTCTCGCGCTGATGCCTTCTTTCCCTAACTCATCACATGCCAGCATCGCCTCGTAAACCATCTGGCCACAGGCTATGATAGTCACGTCCTTGCCCGCTCTCAGAATATTTGCTTTACCAATCTTAAAAGTATCCTCTTCGCGTGTAATCACCGGAATGGAAGCCCTGCCGAACCTCAGATATACCGGCCCTCGTACATTCGCGGCCTCTACGGTAGCCCTCTGTGCTTCCAACGCGTCGCAAGGTACCACAACTGTCATATTAGGCAATATTCTCATCAGCGCAATCTCCTCGAGCGCCTGGTGCGTGGCACCGTCGGGCCCTACGGATATCCCGGCGTGTGTTCCCACTATCTTTACATTCAGCTTCATGTAAGCTATGGAAATTCTTATCTGGTCCCAGGCCCTGCCGGATGCAAATACACCGAAAGTGCAGGCGAAAGGAATTTTTCCGGTAAGCGCAAGGCCGGCGGCGGTACACAGCATATCCTGTTCGGCCACTCCCATACCAAAGAAACGCTCGGGATAGTCTTTCTGAAACCACGCGGCCCTGGTCGACTCGGTAAGATCCGCCGAGAGCACAACGACGTCTTTATTCTCTTTGCCCAATTTCAAAAGCCCTCGTCCAAACCCATCCCTGGTTGGAGCCATCTTCATCTTTTGGTCAGTCATTTTTAATTAACTATCTCCTCGAATTTAATTTTATTCATTCTGAGTTTTTCCAGGTCATCTTTGGATACCTTGGCGCTGTTTCCATTTGCCTGGTTAACGACCTCTACATAATCGAAAGCTTTAAAGCTATACCCATGCACTACATCAGACGCAACTTTCAAAACCTCTTTAATGAGAGCGTCGTAAGGTCGCGAGGAATTGGACTCGTCGTATGATCGTCTATCCGCCAAAACCTCTATCTTAAAATATTGGCCGAGCGATCCGGAATAGTAAATGCCCTTAACCGACTTTAATAAGAATGCCTCCGTCAGGGTTTTATCTTCTCTTAGCTCCATCTTTATGCGTCCGGCGATCTGTTCCGCCAGAAATTCCGGAAGAGTTATATCTTTTATATAAAATCTTCCGCTCCAGTATCCAATGTCACCCAGACCCGTCGGCTCGGACCGAAAGAAGTCGTTCATTACCTGGTCCTGCCACTTCGGATCGAGATTCATCTTCTGGAATATCTCTGTTATCGAGCGCTCCTTTTGAGACTGAGGATTAAGCCTCATATCCACTATCATCCTCTTGCCGAATTCCCCTCTCGATATATCGCCAAGGAATACCCTCTTCACATCATCGACATATTTAATAATGATAACCTGGATCTCCGGGATCCTAACGTCGTGTGCTATTATGCAATAAAAATCATAATCAGCGTCGGTAGATAAAACCACGCGCGTAACACTCATTATAACGTCGTTCAATTTTTCTGTGGCAGAAAGAGTGAGCGCAAATGTAAAATCCATCAGGTTTTCGAGGGGTATATATATCGCCGCCGTCTTGCCCGCAGTCCTGACTTTTACATCAACCTTATACTCATTCTTACAGAGCCTTATTATAGACTCTTTCAGCTTCTCTTTCGGGTAGGTAGGAGAGCATCCTGCCGATGACATGGCAAGGCCTGCTATCATGAACCACAGAGCGACAGTTCTGAGCCTCATGATCCTTTCGACATGCCGAATTTGCCATACTCTTTAAAGATCGCGTCTATCTCATCGTAGTCGAGCTCCTCTTTCTCCAGAAGCTCCCTTGCAAACCTATCGAGAATCTCGCGCTCTTTGGTGAGTAGCTCCTCAACCTCTTTCAGGCACTGCTGAATGATCTTACTCGTCTCCTCATTCAATTCTTCTTTAACCTTCTCAGAGATTTGCCCCTCAGGGATTACGGAATAATCTCCAAGGAAACTCTTATCCGCCATACCGTAGCGCCATACCATATTGTGAGCTATGGACATGGCCTGTTTGAAGTCCATCGCCACGCCGCTCGAGGTTGTGTCAAACTTAATCTTCTCAGAGACGTACCCTGCCAGGTCCGCTTTAATATCGGCCAGCAGCCTATTCTTATCATGCGTGAATACCTCTTCCCTCGGCTGATGGTGTACCACTCCCAGGGTTCCCCTTCTCGGTATTATGGATGCCTTAAATACATCATCCGTCGGATGAAGTATGTAGAGCACTACGAGATGCCCGGCTTCGTGATAAGCGGTCTTCTCGCGTTCGCGCGGAGTAACATTAAGTTTATGCTTCAAACCCAGATCAACCCTTTCCATCGCTTCCGATATATCGTCGAGCGTTATGATATCTCGCTTCTCGCGAGTGGCGATGAGCGCGGCTTCTCTAATGATATTCTCAATATCTGCGGGTGATTTATATACGGCCTTTCTCGCCAAGCGCGCCACATCTATCTTTGGATCGTGCTCTATCTTCCCCAGGTAGTATTCAAAAAGTTTTTCCCTGTCATCCAGTGATGGAAGATCTATATACAGCTTCCTATCGAATCGGCCGGGGCGTAAAAGCGCTTTATCGAGATTATCCTCCGGCGAGTTCGTCGCTCCGATCACTATAATATTCTGCTCCGACTTCAACTCTCCAGATTTATCTTCCCTCTCCTGCAACCCATCCATCTCAGCCAGTAACTGGTTCTGGGTAGAGTTTGTCTCTTCGGTGCCTCCGAATGCAGAGAATACCCTCTTCCTGGCAATAGCATCCAACTCGTCTATAAATATAATGCATCCGCCATTGCCGTAAGCAAGCTGGCGGGCTTTTTTAAACAGTTCCCTGACCCTGGATGCGCCAACTCCCACGAAGACCTCGACGAACTCGCTTCCGGACATCGCCAGGAACGGCAGGCCTGTCTCGGTCGCAACAGCCTTTGCCAAATATGTCTTACCGCATCCCGGGGGCCCTAACATAAGGATTCCGCGTAATATCTTTCCGCCGATCTTCTTCACGCGGGTCCTGTCCTTAATCAGTTCTACTACCTCTCTGGCCTCCGCTTTAACGTTCTCCATTCCTATCACGTCGGACCATTTAACATTGACCTCTTCACCTTTAATGCTGGACTTCTTGCCGCTCTTCGAGAATCCCCTACCCAGAACGGTCGAATAAAAATAGACAAATATGGCCGCATTAACTCCGACCAATAGTATCTGCATCGGCAGCTGCGCCAGCGTAAGCTTCATATAAAATGATTCGAGCGACATCATCCCCCAGATGGCTAATCTTACAAGCGCATATACGACTAAGATTATCGCGTAATTTGTCCAATTAAACTTAAAGTACATCCTGAACTTGCGCGAGAAGATAAGTCCAAGCCCCAGAACTGTTATCATCGCCAGATACAATACGAGCTCTATAATTAAAAACATGTTCATAGCTTACCTCCAGAGTGATGTCGGCCTACTTTATAGTATTTAATGCCTCGTCCAATTCCCTGATAGCTTCCTCGTACTCTTCTTTCTTCGGTGAAACGCCATGCCACTCAGCCTTGTTCTCTATAAAAGATACTCCTTTTCCCTTCACGGTGTGGGCTATTATCATGGTGGGTTTACCTTTAACCTTCTCCGCCTGATCAAAAGCATCTATAAGGCCTGCTATATCGTGGCCATTGACCTCGATGGCATTCCACCCAAACTCCTGCCACTTATGTTTATGAATTCCGGGATCCTTCACCTCACAGCAAAAGCCATCTATTTGAAGTTTATTACAGTCTATTATCCCGCAAACGGTATCGAGCTTGTAATGAGCGGCCGTCATAGCTGCCTCCCATACCTGACCCTCATTAGTCTCTCCGTCTCCCATCAGGCAATACACCCTGGATACGATCTTATCCATGCGAAGACCAAGCGCAATCCCGTTAGCTATGGACAGTCCCTGCCCCAGGGAACCACTGGATATCTCGACACCAGCCAGGCCTATCTGCGGGTGCCCCTGTAATTGGCTGCCCAGTTTCCGTAGGGTCCATAAAAGATCTTTAGAAAAATATCCTTTGTGAGCCAACACCGCATAGAGCGCAGGACACCCGTGCCCTTTTGAAAGGAGAAACCTGTCTCGCTCATTCCATAATGGATTTGACGGATCGTTCTTAAGTTTATGATAATACAGCGCCACCAGTATATCGACCGAGGAGAGGCTCCCTCCCGTATGGCCGGATCCGGCAATCATAAGCATCTTCAACACATCTTTTCTTATCTCTATCGCCTTCTTATCGAGCTCCAATATATTCAGCCGTTCCATTTTTCTATATCATCTCTCTTTTAGTTTTTGCCGAACTTTATCCTGCTTAGGATCAAACTCTAACGACTTATTCCATTCTTCTACTGCCTTATCGTGAAGGCCTTTCTTATAATAAATATCTCCCATATGGTCCCTGACCGTAGGATCGTCCGGATAATTCTTCAATGCCTTCAGGATCTGCACAGACGCCTCTTCGGTCATTCCCTTCTTAAATAGCGCCCACCCCAGCGAATCCATAAATGCCCCATTATCCGGATCCAGTTCCACGGCTTTCTTCGTCAAATCTACGGCCTCATCCAACCTGACACCGTCTTCGGCGAACATGTAACCCAGATAATTATATGCGTCGGCAAATTTCGGGTCAATCCTTATCGCATCCCTAAAATATTTTTCCGACTGCACTTTTTCTTTCATCTCTCCGTAAAGCACGCCAAGGTAAAAATATGTCCTTGCATAATTAGGGTCTATCTCGAGAGCCTTCTTAAAATTGGTTACCGCCTTTTCTATATCTTTATTCATTTCGTACATGACTCCGAGTCCAATGTACGCTTCGAGATATTCAGGACTTAACTGCGTCGCTCGGTTTAATGCCTCTATACCTTTATCTATCTTCCCAAGCCGCGTATATATAATGCCGAGATTAAAGTATAGCAGGTCGGATTCCGGATTTTTTTCTATCAGCTTCTCATAAATTACAGCCGCCTCCGACATCTTCTCCTGGACCACATATATATCTGCCAAAGAACTGAGCGCCCATATAGAATCGGGGTCTAGATGAATGGCTTCCTGATACTCTTTTCGAGCATCCTCAAATTTGTTTTGTGAGGTATAGATAAGCGCCGCTACGAACATCGGTTTAGGATCCGAAGGATCGAGCCTCTTGGCAGTGGCCACTTCACCTAATGCCCTCTCCGGTTTCTTCAGCAAAAGATAATCCAATGCAAGTCGTGTGTGAATATAGCTGACATTGGGCTCTAATATGCAGGAAGCCTCGAACTCCTTAACAGCCTGTGAGGCCTTAAGGTCATTATCGTAAATAACGCCCATCGCGTAATGGGACAGCGAAACCGCGAGATCCGTCGAATGGTGCTCACCTAAAACCCTTGAGCCCTGAGAGAAAGAACGATATCTGGAATATGCATCTACCGCTGCGTCCGAGCTTGTAACCATACATACCAGGACGGCGAATACCATAACCGGATAATTTAAAACTTTTCCAAAAGACAATATTTATGCTTTCATTCGGTAATTGGGTCCACCCGATTATTATATCAGGTGGACCCCATATTACCTTTATTTCTTTTTATGGCGATCTCTTCTCATTCTCTTTTTTCTCTTATGCTTCGCCATTTTCGCTCTTTTGCGTTTTTTACCGCATGGCATTAGCGATCACCTCCTAACGGTGGATTTAGTAAATCACCTTATTGAGCGGGTATTCTATAATGCCTTCAGCGCCGGCTCTCTTCAGGCTCGGTATTAAATGCTTAACCACTTTTTCGTCAATGATAGTTTCTACATCGACCCAGTTTGGATCGGTGAGATTCGATATCGTAGGCTTCTTCAGTGCGGGAAGAAGCTTGAGAACATCTTTAAGATCCTTTTTTGCAACGTTCATCTTAAGCCCCACTTTTTCTTCGGCAAGTATGGCGCCTTTCAGAAGCAGCGCAAGGTTCTCGATCTTATTTCTCTTCCATGGGTTGGCCCAGCTCTTACGATTAGCTATGAGCTGAGTGGTGGACTCACAGACAGTAAAGACTTCCCTGAGTTTATTAGCCCTAAGAGACGACCCTGTTTCGGTGACTTCCACTATGGCATCGACCCCGACTATCGCCTTTACTTCAGTAGCTCCCCAGCTGAACTCCACACGCGCCTTCACTTTATGTTTCTTAAGATACCTCTTCGTCACATTCACAAGCTCGGTAGCTATGGACTTTCCGTTCAAATCCTTAACGCTTTTTATCTTCGAGGCCTCGGTAACAGCCAGCACCCACCTGACGGGACGCATCGATTGCTTCGCATATATAAGCTCTGCGACTCTGACAACGTCCGAGTTATTTTCGAGGATCCAGTCATTGCCCGTGATGCCAACATCAAGTATCCCGTCCTCTACATACCTGGCCATCTCCTGCGCCCTAAAGAGCACGCACTCTATCTCATTATCATCTATCGATGGAAAATACGACCTATCGTTAATATTCACATAAAAACCCGCTTTGCGGAACATCTTCACCGTAGATTCCTGAAGGCTTCCTTTAGGCAGGCCCAGCTTAATCTTATTCTTGATTTGATCCATATAATAGCCCTTTAGTCTCTTTCTTTTATACCACCCAACAAGTGATGCTTAATTCTACATAATATGGATATGAAAGTCAAGGTTGCCCCAGTCTCTTTTTATTCTTGAAGAAAACCTGTAAATAAAATATAATCATTCACTGTGTAAAAATTAAGCGTCACTTTTATCAAGGAGACACAAATGTTAAAGATATTAAGGCATAAAAACGTATCCAGGGTAGTGCTGTGGGGAATACTATTACTTATCCTTCCCGCATTTATTTTATGGGGTACAGGCGCTGGTGGAAAATCTAAGCAGAGTGGTCCGGCATTCGTCGGCCTGATTGATAATAAGAAGATCTCTTTTAGCGACTTTGCGGAAAGCCTTACTGCTATCAGGTGCCAGATAATATTGAACTACTTTAATCAACCAAGGGTCTTGAATACACTGCTCGGCTCGAAGGCTTTTCTCGGAAAGCTTGCATGGGACAGGCTTTTAATGGCCGAGAAGGCTCACAAAGCAAATATTAAGGTCTCAAATAAAGAGATTGTCGCTTTTATAAAGAGCCATCCGATATTCTCAAGAAATGGGTCTTTCGATGACAGGTTATACTCTTACATACTTAGGAATAGCCTGGGACTTGAACTAAGGGCTTTCGAGGAGATCGTCAGGAGCAATCTCGAGATCCAGGGGTTTAATAATAAGATGACGCAGGATATTAAGGCATCCGACAAAGAGATCCTCGAGGCCTACGGCAGGGACAATAATAAGTTTAAGATATCTTATTTGGCTTTCCCTGCCAGCAAATACGTCGATAGGGCCAAGATAGATGACGGCCAGGTACGCGATTACTTCGAAGAGCATAAGAACGAATTCACCTCTTCTGTTAAAACAGATGGAAAAGATAAGACCGGAGCTGAAACCGCTCCGACATTTGACGACATGAAGGATAAGATAAAATCATTTTTAGCGGAGGCCCAGGTCAAATATATCGCAATAAAATACGCTAACGATCAATATGGAAAACTGAGAGAGCTTATGGCAAAAGATGGTTTAAGTTTTGCTAAGGCTGCGGCAAGGCTCGGCCTGAAGCCCGAAGAATCGGCGTTCCTCTCGAGAAACGAATATATTGAAGGCCTCGGAGAGGCCGATAAGGTGGTGGATGAGGGTTCTAAATTAAAGCCGGGCGAGGTCTCTAAAGTGATTGAGACCGGAAATGGCGCCGTAATATTCATCGTATCGGATACACAGAAGTTCGATAAAGAGAAGTTCAATAAAGAGATAGACGACTATTCTAAGAAAGTGCTGGAAATGAAAAAATCTTATTATCTTGAAAATTGGCTGAAAGGCCTCGAGCGCGCCAATACGATCAATATCGATTTTAAGGATTACGAGAAGTACTACCGTTAGACATTGCCCAAATATACGTACTTAAGGCTATTCAGGGCTACACGACGCACGCGCTCTAATGTTTCCATCGGTGTGGGCGGTAGATTCATCTTATAGCAGGGAAAATATCTGGATATGTGAAGTGGCGTAGCGGCCCCCACATTATTCTTTATCCACTCGACCTCCTTCATCATCTCCTCTTCTGAATCATTAAGGCCCGGGACGATTAATGTGGTGAGCTCGACATGGCAGCTGCGGCTTGAGCGCTTAATGACCTCGAGGACCTTATTCAATCTCCCGCCGCATATCTTCATATAGAACTCATCACTAAATGCCTTAAGATCTATATTCATCGCCCCTATGTATGGGAGGATATCCTCGAGCGGCTTAATATTGACATAGCCATTTGTGACCAATACATTTTCAAGGCCGCTCTTTTTAGCAAGCTTCGCTGTATCGAATACAAATTCATGCCATATGAAAGGCTCATTATAGGTGTAGGCGATACCGAATGAGCCGCATTCCTTTGCGCTGGCGATCATCTCTTCTGATGTCACATCTCTGGTGGGCGCATTAAGGTTCTGGGCGATGGACCAATTCTGACAGAAATCGCAATGGAAATTACAGCCTTTAGTGCCTATTGAATATATATGTTCCCCGGGATGGTAATGATAAAGCGGTTTCTTCTCTACCGGATCAAGTGCTGCGGATGTTATTTTTCCGTATATCTCAGAATACAGGATGCCGCTTTTATTTAAACGCGCACGGCAAGCGCCCCTGGCGCCGTCGCTTATAACGCACTCGGTAGGACAAAGACGACAGTGGACCTTACTACCTTCGAGCTTCTCGTAATACCTGGCCTCTATCAAGAAAGCTTCCTCCTATTTGAGGAACTTCTTAAGCTCCTTCATGAACTGACCGACGTCCCTGAACTGTCTGTATACGGATGCAAATCTTACATATGCTATCTCGTCTAACTCATGCAATTTATGCATTACGAGCTCCCCGATCTCCCGCGAGGCTACCTCGCGGTCGTGTTTGCGCTCTATATACTTCTCGATATCGTCGACGAGTTTCTCGATACGCTTCATGCTCACCGGACGTTTCTCACACGCGACGAGAATGCCTTTTACAAGCTTCTCGCGCTCGAAGCCCTCGCGCCTGCCATCTTTTTTTATTACCCTTAGCGGCACACGCTCCACATACTCGTATGTAGTGAAACGTTTTTTGCATTTCAGGCATTCACGCCTGCGCCGCACGTTCGAACCGTTTTTAGATGAGCGGGATTCGATAACACCATCGCTTCTATTGCCGCAATATGGGCATCTCATAGTCTATTTATTTCTTCGCCATTCTTACTTTTATCTTCGCCTCACGCAGGAGATCCTTCGACATCTTGTCGGGGTAATCCCCCTGAATAACAATCTCTTTAATGCCCGCGTTAATGATCATCTTTGCGCATATGACACACGGCTGGGTGGTAGAATAAAGACTGGCGTCCTTTACGCTGGTTCCGTGAAGCGCAGCCTGTAGAAATGCATTCTGTTCGGCGTGAAGCCCCCGACATAGCTCGTGGCGCTCCCCCGATGGCACGCTCATCTTCTCACGTATACATCCGACCTCACTACAGTGGCGAATCTTTGAAGGCACGCCATTATAACCCGTGGCGAGTATCCTCTTATCTCTAACGAGCACAGCGCCCACGCGCCTCCTTAAACACGTGCTTCTCCGGGAGACGAGGCAGGCGATCTCGAGAAAATACTCATCCCATGTCGGCCTCTTAGTAAGCGGCTTTGAGTCGTCGATGATCTTCTTCATTATTTCTCCAGATTCTTAACAAGATTCTTATATAATGGGAATTTCTTAACAAGCGCTCTTACATCTTTAAGGACATCTACAATGACTTTCTCGTCGTTGGGGCCGGATAACACTTTATCTATAAGACCGGCTATTATCATCATCTCCGCGCCCTTCATGCCCCGCGTGGTTATGGCAGGCGTGCCTATACGCACTCCGCTGGCGACAAACGGTGACCGGGAATCATAGGGTATGAGATTTTTATTAACGGTTATATTGGCCTTGTCGAGCACCGATGCGGCATCTTTACCGGTGATATTTTTACTCGTAAGGTCGACCAGAAATAGATGCGTATCTGTTCCGCCGGCTACGATCCTGTAGCCCGAACTGGCCATCTCCGTCGATAGCACCTTCGAATTTTCAAGTATCTGTTTCTGATAAATCTTAAATTCCGGGTCTAACGCCTCTTTGAAACATATGGCCTTACCGGCTATCACGTGCATAAGCGGCCCACCCTGTATTCCGGGAAATACCTCCGAGTCGATCTTCTTCGCAAACTCTTTTCTGCACATTATCATACCGCCGCGGGGACCGCGCAGGGTCTTGTGCGTGGTAGTGGTGACGAACTCGGCATAATTAATGGGGTTTTGGTGTAATCCCGCAGCCACGAGCCCCGCTATATGTGCTATGTCGACAAATAGAAACGCGCCTACCGAATCGGCTATCTGGCGGAAGGTCTTAAAATCGAGCGTCCTGGGATACGCTGAGGCTCCGGCAAGTATCATCTTAGGCTTATGCTTTTTGGCAAGCGCGGCGACTTCATCATAGTCGATCATCTCGGTCTTACGGTTAACGCCGTATGGAACAATATTATAAAACTTTCCGGAAAAGTTGTGGGGATGACCGTGCGACAGATGTCCGCCGCATGCCAGGTCCATTGATAAAACCGTATCACCCGGTTTCAACATCGCGAAATATATGGCCATGTTGGCCTGGGTTCCGGAATGTGGCTGTACATTGACATGCTCAGCGCCGAATATTTTTTTAGCACGCTCTATGGCGAGCTCTTCCACTACATCCACATTATGACAGCCATTGTACCACCTGGCGTGCGGGTATCCCTCCGCATACTTATTAGTGAGAACGGACCCTTGAGCCGCAAGAACCGCTTCGCTGACAAAGTTCTCGCTCGCTATAAGCTCCAGGTTTTCATTCTCGCGCCTGGTCTCATTCAGAATAGCTTCATATATCTCGGGATCCTTCTTCTTTAAACCGTCCATTTTAATGCCCCTTTATTTTTGTTTCTATATCTTTTATCTGGTTAACACGCCTGATATGGCGCTCCTCAGTATGTTTCGCATTAAGCCATGCCTTCAATATATCTTTCGCTTTATATATATCCATGTAGTTCGCCGCAAGCACCAACACATTCACATCGTTATGTTCTTTGGCCGATTTTGCCATCTCGATATCGTAACATGCGCCCGCGCGCACCCCGTGAACCTTATTCGCCATCACGACCATGCCTATCCCGGTCTTACATATAAGAATCCCGCAATCGCACCTATTTTCGCTCACCGCCTTGGCCACCTCAAAACCTATAAGAGGATAATCGCATGACGCCTTCGATTTAGTGCCGAGATCGAGAATGCCGTGGCCTTCTTCGTTAATAAATTTTGTCAGGCCTTCTTTTAATTCATATCCGCCGTGGTCGCTTCCTATTGCAATCTTCACTTAATATGCCTTTCGATTTAAATTTGATGACATTCTATAGGTCTGCAATAAATCTATCTATCTCTGCCTTTATCTCATCCCGGACCAGCCTGTACTCCTCCACAGGCATCCCCATCGGATCCCGCACGCTAAAGCCCTTCGGATTAAATGCCGATGAGGACTTATACTCCTTCAGTAAAAATGTCTTACTCTTTGCTTCCGGAACAAGCTTGAATATCTCATCCTTATGCATCGACTCCATCGTTAATACGAGATTCGCCTTCCTGATCATATCGGGTGTAATATTCTTAGTCCTGAAATCCGCTACATCGATCCCTGCTTCTTTCATAACCTTTATCGTATTATCCGAAGGCTGAAGGCCGTTCAACGCCCTCACGCCCGCCGAACGGACATTAATGTCATCTTTGCCGAGTTCATATAGCCTTTCCCGCGCAATGGCCTCGGCCATCACTGACCGGCATGAGTTGCCTGTGCATACAAAAAGCAGAGATTTTATCATTTGGAATTAATCACCTTTAATAATGTTTTTTCGCTTACCGCGCCCACCCTGAGCACTATCGGAACTTTCCCCGTGAGATCTAAAACGGTCGATTCTATTCCGACTTTAGTTCGTCCTGCATCCAAAACCAGATCAATCTTGCCATCCAGATCTTTCAATACATCTGCCGCTTGCGTAGGCGGTTTTTTGCCGCTGATATTAGCGCTCGGCGCTATGACCGGCACGCCGGAGGCCGCTATAAGTTTTAGCGCGACCGCATTTGCCGGCATCCTGAATCCTATCTTACTACCTGCCTTCGATGTCAATATTATTGTCAACGGTCCGGGCCAGAACTTTTTGATGATCCGGTTTGTCGGTCCATTCACACGGCAACCCAGCTTCTTTACCTGTTTCAGATCAGCTACGTGGACCGTAAAATGCTTGTCAAGAGGACGGTTCTTAACCCTGTTAAGCCTTTCGACTGCCCCTTTGTCCAGTAAATTGGCCGCCAGGCCATACACGGTCTCCGTCGGAAAAGCCACTATTCCGCCGTTTCTGATAATTGCGGCGGCATAAGCTATAACTTCCTTGTCAGGCCTATCCGGGTCGATCCTTATTTTCAACGTGCTGGTCTTTTGCATTAAATCTTTAGGGCCGAATTCTTCTTTCGCACACCTTCGGCCAACGAACTCTTAAGCGCATCCAGAGCCCTCTCAAGGCGTTTATCGCCTAAGCTCAATATCTGCATCGCCAATATCGCGGCATTGTGAGCTCCGATCTTACCGATAGTAACAGTAGCTACGGGTATGCCTGATGGCATCTGAACTATTGAGAATAGCGAGTCGATACCCTTTAATTCTTTCGTCTCCATAGGGACGCCTATGACCGGTAAAGTCGTGAGACTCGCCACGACACCCGCCAGGTGTGCTGCGCCGCCGGCGCCGGCGACTATGACTTTAAACCCGTTTTTACGAGCGCTTTTTGCAAATTTCGATGTATCCTCAGGCGAGCGGTGCGCAGATAATATCTTAACGGTATATGCGATATTGTTATCATCAAATACTTTTACAGCCGGGCTCATCGAGGCAAGGTCTGAATCGCTTCCCATTATTATGGCTACTACGGGTCTTGTTTTCATAGTATTCTCCTTACGCTAAAATGCATTTATCTTTTGATTGCCCTGTATGCAATATCGGTGCGATAATGCATACGATCAAAATGTATTGCCCTCACCGCTTCGTAACAACGATCTATCGCCAACTTAAAATCGGCGCCAAGGGCAGTTATATTTAGGACACGCCCACCATTGGAAAGAAACAGATTATGCCTGTCTGTAGCTCGCCTGCCTAATTTCGTCCCTGCGTGAAAAATAATAACATCGTCCATCTTAGAAGCCTCGTTCAGACCTCTTATCTCCATGCCCTTATGAAAATTATTGGGATATCCACCTGAAGCCGCCACCACAGATACGCAAGGCCTGGCGTCCCATTCCACGTCATAGTTTTTCAAATTGCCATCTACGGCACGTTCCATTATATCGACCAGATCCGATTTGAGCCTGGGCATTATCGCCTGAGTCTCGGGATCACCGAAGCGGACATTGAATTCAAGCACATAAGGTCCTTTGTCGGTGATCATTATGCCGGCGTATAGCGCACCCTTATAAGGTGTACCTTCGACAGCGAGAGCTCTTATCACAGGATAAATGGACGTATCGAGTATTTTTTTTAGCAAATCTTCTGTCACTACGGGAGCCGGAGAATACGCGCCCATTCCTCCCGTGTTCGGACCTTTATCTCCATCGAATATTCTCTTATGGTCCTGGCTTGACTCCAACGTGACTATATTATTTCCATCCGATATAACGATAACGGATACTTCTTCTCCGATCAAACAATCCTCTATTATCACCTTATCGCCGGATGAGCCAAATGCTCTGTCGACCATTATCTTCTGAAGCGCCGCCTTAGCATCGCTCATAGACTTACAGACCACAACCCCTTTACCCGAGGCCAGACCATCGGCTTTTATTACGATGGGCGACTTCTTCCCTTCGAGATATTTTAACGCATCCTCGTATCCGGTAAATACTTTAAAGTCGGCGGTGGGAACTCCGAGTTTCTTCATGAGCTCCTTGGAAAATACTTTGCTTCCTTCCAGCTGAGCGAGGGCTTTCGTAGGACCGAATATTTTAAGGCCTGCTTTCTGAAAGGCATCAACTATGCCGCAGGTGAGCGGCAGCTCGGGACCTACTATCGTCAGGCCCACTTTATTAGCCTTCGCGAAATTCAATAACCCGTCAATATCATCAACTTTAATATTTACGATCTCGGCGATATCGGACATCCCGTCATTGCCGGGGGCAACATACAGTTTTCCACACTTCGAGCTCTGGGCTATCTTCCACGCCAGGGCATGCTCCCTGCCACCGGCTCCTACTAAAAGGATATTCACCTACGTCATGCCCCCAACAATAAAAATCATATCATCTCCACGCATCCGTTACCCTTAAGAACCCTTCCTATCACATGAGACTTTAGTCCGGTAGCACTCAGTGTCGACTGTGCCTTATCTACGGAATTACGGCCTACAACGACTACCATGCCAATGCCCATGTTTAGCGCCCTGTACATCTCCCTGTCTTCTATATTGCCCTTCTTCTTAATAAACTCGAATATCCACGGCGGGCTCCAGGAATCTTTCGATATTTCAATAGCCATCCCTTTCGGAATTATCCTCGGTATCTTATCGTAGAATGCACCCCCGGTAATATTAGCTATACCTTTTATCTTCACCTTTTTAGTCAAATTTAGGACATGCTTTGCGTAAAGGCGCGTGGGCTTCAATAATTCCTTGGAATACAATTTGAGTTCTCTTGCGCTCAACGCTTTACGGACGAGTGAATAACCGTTCGAATGTAAACCGCTCGATTCGAGCCCCAGGACGACATCGCCTGCAATGGTTCCCGCGCCATCTATCACATTCTTCTTATCCACAATACCTACGCCGAAACCGGCCAGATCATATTCACCTTCGCCATACATTCCGGGCATCTCCGCGGTCTCACCGCCTACGAGCGCATATCCGGCCTCTTTACACGCGACAGATATGCCTTTCACCACATCTCTCAACACGCTCGATCGGATCTTCCCGGTCGCTATATAATCTAGAAAGAATAACCCCTCGGCACCCGAGCAGAGTATGTAGTTCACGCTCATTGCGACCAGATCTATACCCACGGTATCGTGTTTATCGGCAAGAAACGCTATCTTAAGTTTAGTTCCAACGCCATCGGTCGAAGAGACCAGAAGAGGATCCTTAAACCGTCTGAATCCGGGCCTGAATAGCGCGCCAAAACTCCCAACGTCGCTGATGACACCCTTAATCTTCGTCGAAGCCGCGAAACGCTTATAGTCAGTGACGAGCTTATTCGCCTTGTCTATATCTACACCTGATGATTTATATGTAATTTTTTCCACAATCCTATGCTCCTCATAGACCTAATCTGCCATTTCTAACCAGGTTAGATATCCATTATCCGGCGAAGGACTTCCTGGTACGCCTCTTCTACATTGCCCATATCCCGCCTGAAACGATCCTTATCGAGCTTCTCCTTCGTCGTCTTGTCCCAGAGCCTGCATGTGTCGGGAGAGATCTCGTCGGCCAGTATGATCTGGCCCTTAAATCGGCCGAACTCGAGCTTAAAGTCGACGAGTATAATGCCCTTAGAATCGAAGAACTTCTTCAGCTCTTCATTAACCTTAAGTGAATATTTATCGATCGTCTCAAGCTCTTTATCCGTGGCTATACCAAGCGCCTTTACGTGATACTCGTTAATAAGCGGGTCGTGGAGCTTGTCTTCTTTATAATGGTACTCCAGAACCGGCTCCTTTAAGACAATCCCTTCTTCCAGTCCGAGAAGTTTCGCCATTCCCCCGGCGACTATGTTCCTCACAGTCATCTCGATCGGCACTATCTCGACTTTTTTTACCAGCATGTCTCGATCGTTAAGCCTTTTAACAAAGTGCGTCGGTACGCCTTTTTTTGCGAGTAGCTCAAATATCTTCTCGGAGAGCTTATTATTTATTATGCCTTTATTCAGGACGGTACCACGCTTCGTGGCATCGAATGCCGTGGCGTCGTCTTTAAATTCCTGTATAACGAGGTCCGGATTATCGGTAGAAAATAATTTCTTGGCCTTGCCTTCATATATCTGTTTAATCTTTTCCATCACTCCCCCGTATCTCTATCTGCTTTTAACGCCCTAAATACCGACCTTCCTGAATATAGCATCCACATTCTTAGTGTGATATTTGAAATCGAATATCTCTTCTATTTCATCTTCCGCTAATAGCGACTGCATGGATTCATCTCTGACGAGCGCATCTTTAAATGTCATATTATCACGTTTTGCCGCAAATGCGATCGCTTGCACTTTATCATATGCCTCGTTGCGAGAAAGGCCTTTGTCGATAAGCGCGAGTAATAGCTTCCCCGAAAACACGATACCGCCCGATCTATTAATGTTCTCCATCATCCGATCTTCGTTCACGACGAGGTGCGCCACTATATCTATGAATTTATTCAGCATATAATCCAGCGCTATCGTCGAATCCGGAAGCACTACCCTCTCAGCCGAGGAATGTGAAATGTCACGTTCATGCCATAGGACCATGTTCTCTAGGCCAACCGTAGAATTTGCGCGCAGAATCCTGGCTAAGCCCGCAATACGCTCGCACATGACAGGATTCTTCTTGTGGGGCATGGCGCTCGAACCCTTCTGGCCCTTAGAGAAAAATTCTTCCACCTCGCCTATCTCGGTGTGCTGTAGATTTCTGAACTCTGTCGCGAACTTCTCGAGCGACGTAGCCGTGATCGCCATCGCAGCTAAAAACTCCGCATGCCGATCGCGCTGAAGTATCTGTGTCGATATGCGTGCGGCCCTCAGACCGAGCTTCTTACAGACGTATGCCTCGACGGACGGCTCGATATTGGCGTATGTCCCGACAGCGCCCGAGATCTTACCGACGCTGACTATCTCACGCGCCTTTTTAAGCCTTTCAAGGTTGCGCCCCATCTCATCGTAGTAAAGCGCCATCTTAAGACCGAATGTCATAGGCTCCGCATGTACTGAGTGTGTGCGCCCTATCATAATCGTCTTCTTATACCTTGTAGCTTTTCCACGCAGAATACGCATCAGCTTCTCAACGTCATCTATTAATATGTCGCACGCCTCCTGCATCTGGGCAGATAGGGCCGTATCCAGCACATCGCTCGAGGTGAGGCCCATGTGTATATATTTGGCATCCTCCCCTACGTATTCGGAGACACACTTAATGAAGGCTATCACGTCATGATTAGTTACAGCCTCAATCTCTTTTATTCTGTCTACATTAAACTTAGCCCTCTTCCGGATCTCGGACAAAGACGCTTTGGGAATACGCCCGAGCTTTGCCAGAGCTTCGCAAGCATGTATCTCAACGTCGAGCATCTTCCGGAATCGGTTCTCCTCGCCCCATATCGCAGTCATTCTGGGTAGTGAATATCTCTGTATCATATACTCCTCTTTTTTATTCGGAACAATATCTTATTATATATGGATGAGGGTGTCAATTAAAGAAAAATGAGATGTTGGGAATGGAGAAGGTTCAAGCCTAACTTGCGGCTATGCGCAAAACAACAAAATATTAAAATGTTTTCGGTCGTGAACAGAAAGTTCGCAGGGGTCGCGTCTTCACACTTCACGCTTCTTAATCAGTTATGTGCAAAATAAATTGACTCTGACCCCTTTTTTACCCAGTTTTTGCTTTCCTGCTTTTCATTAACAGCATGAGGATCGTGGCCAGGCATATGATCAGCAGGGCGGTAAGGACATATATCTCTATTTTTGCCGAGCGCCTTCTTGTTTTCCATACCTGCGCCTTACCCTGAACCTTCTCTGCAGGGACGGGCGTCGTAATTGCTTCCATCCCGGCTTCTTTTAACGGCCGCGCTCGGAACCCTAAAGCTATTGCTTTATTTATGTCTGATAGAGTCTTAACATAATCCTTCTTTGAAAAATATGCTATAGCGCGCGCACTGTAGGCCAATGGAAACTCCGGCCTTATCTCTATGACTTTGTCATAATCACTCAGGGCTTGTTTTATATCATTTTTTTTGAAGTAGGCCAACCCGCGGCCATACAATGCATCCACGGCGTTAGGATTGATCTCCAGAACCTTATTATAATCAGCTATGGCCGCGTCGAATGAACCCATCTTGTAAAAGGCAAGTCCGCGGTTATAGTAGGCGTCTGCGGAACCGGAAGTAAACGCTATTACTTTATCAAAATCAGAAACGGACTCTTTTAGCCTGCCCTGTTTATAGTAGATGAGGGCGCGATCATAGTAGGCGCTGGTGGAAGCGGGAGCCAGCGTTATGACTTTACCGAATTCCGCTATCGCTTTATCGTTATCTCCCTGCTGCCCGTACTCCAAGCCCTTTTTCAGGGAATCTTCCGCGACGCTACCGGAATAAGCGTGGTAGTAAAGAATAAATACCATTATTACGGCCAATGCGCTGATTCGGGCCACTTTATTTTGCCATTTCATTGCGTCCTCTTTTCATTATCCTCACCGCCCAAACAATCCTCCCCTACCATAATTGCACTATTATTTCTATTGTTGCTATGCTCAGAAGCGCCTAATAACCTTTGCGCTGTCCGCCTAAAGAAATTATTGAGAGTAGAAGAGTCGAACCGCATAAATATCCCGATGACGATATCTATGGGAGAAAGAAATATGATGAGAAGATACATCAATAAATGACGACTGCGTCCGATCTTTTTCCAGTATAAGGCTGATAGGCGTGACTTCCCGGCCATTTTATTGTATCTAACCTGAAAATGTTTCGAGAGACGCTTAAAATCCATATCGTGATCGGCCAGCAGAAACCTTTTATCTGAGATCTCGGAAAAGACATTCTTATTATAGATATCGTATTCCGACATGGTGAATTTCGGTGTCACATATTTTTCATATATTCTCGTCCCCAAAAGCGGGACGGTGAGCATCACACTAATCATAGTAGGCCGTATCTCATCCAATAGTTGTTCCGTAAGCATGATATCCTTTTCTCTCTCATGGGGCAGGTTGAGCATTATGTTAGCAAATGTCCTTATGCCGCTTCTCTTACAAAGATCAAATGCCCTTTTAATCTGCTCCACCGTTATCCCTTTCCCGATCCCATCGAGCATCGCCTGAGATCCCGATTCTACGCCAAAGTCGAGCTGCAAAAGGCCTGATTTACGCATCAGCTGTAAGAGAGACTGGTCGTTAACCAGATTAACTCGCGTTTCTGCGCCCCACACCAGATTTAATCCTGTATGTACAAGCTTTTCACAGAATTCGGTCACTCTCTCCCTTGACAATAGAAAGCAATCATCCTGTATGTAAAATCCGTCTATCCCGTGTTCGCGCGCCAGATACTTCAGCTCTTCGATCACCATATTCACATCGCGATACCTGACCCTGGGCACGTTTCCGCTATTCTGCTGCAGGTAATTGGAGGCGCAGAACTCGCAGTTGTATGGACAACCTCTCGAAGTAAATATCTCAACTCCTGAAAGTAAGATATTCCTGATATGGCGCGTTGACGGTTTCGAAAAATAGCGCATGTCGATTTTTTGATAATCCGGCTGGGGGAACGACATGATATCACGCTCTACATTGCAGACACCGATCACCGGGCTCCCGTCTGCGCTCAAATATGCGATATTCTCAATACCTGTAGGCCCATGCCCATCTTTAATTGAATGGGCAAGCTTGGCAAGAGGCGTCTCTCCTTCACCGAGGACAACATAATCAACAGGGCTGCCTTTAAATATAAAATCCTCCGGTTTCAACGTCGCGTGCACACCTCCCACGACGATTAGGACTCCCGTACGCTCCTTGATCTGCCGAGCCATCTCTATCGTCCAATGGTACTCGACTGTATAACAGCTAAGACCCACCAAACACGGCCTGCGCGCGAGAATCTCTTCGATGATCACGCGACAAAAGAAGGCATTTTTCTCGCTACGTCTTATGAACCTATGCGCTAAATACAGAGTGGTATTGCCTAATTCCATTGTGGAATGTATGATCCTGGTCGAAATCCCATTTTCTTCGAGAAACGAGGAGAGGTAAAGCAGTCCGAATGGGGGATACGGAGAATACCGTCGCGCAGGTGGAGATATCAGAATAACATCGCAATACTTTTCCTTCAAATGTGTATGTGCCATCGCTTCCCATCAGCTCATATTAATATTGCGCGTTTTCTATTGGCACCATTCTCAGAAATTATACCTTGCAGTCACGCTTCCATAATGCTCATAATAATCAGCCTTGAGAAGAAAGTCGTAATCCAGATCGAGTGAAATATTGTATTTTGTCTTAAAGCTGACCTTTGTACCTATATCATATCCCGATCGCGCAGC
>Ga0114951_10000319_pt1 | contig 69360 bp, 65 predicted proteins | sample AM7aDNAmetaG_FD_88677 | JGI IMG/M metagenome (GOLD analysis project Ga0114951, IMG submission 88677) | Freshwater microbial communities from Finland to study Microbial Dark Matter (Phase II) - AM7a DNA metaG | ecosystem: Environmental > Aquatic > Freshwater > Lake | place: Finland: Lake Alinen...
AAAAACAAAAACGCTCCTGCGAGTCCACAGAGGACTGACGCAAGAGCGCAGATACAAACTAATTCAAGAAATTTTGGAAAAATAGCCTCCCGATTGTTTAATTAACCCAAAATTGACAAAAATACAAAAACCAGCTAGAGTTCAAGCAATAAGCAATGTTAATTAATAACTAAATAAAGCCTTGCTTGAGCGTTGAGTAAGCTCAAATATTAGAGAATATAAGAATAATTTTATTTTCTAATTTTTGAATTTACTTTTAAGCGCGGAGGCAAGTCTTTACATAAGCATGCAAGAAAGTAAGAAATGGTCTCTCCAAATTGGAGGACGCATCCTGGAAGTGGAAACGGGCCTTTTGGCTGCGCAGGCTAACGGCGCTGTCACAGTGCGCTATGGCGATACGGTGGTTTTGGCGACCGCGGTAATGAGCAAAAATGCTTCTCGCATCAGTGGTTATTTCCCTTTGATGGTAGATTTTGAAGAAAGATATTATGCTGCGGGAAAAATCAAAGGTTCTCGTTTTGTTAAGCGGGAAGGGCGCCCGAGCGATGATGCGATTCTTTCCGGCCGAGCCGTGGACCGGACTATCCGTCCGCTTTTCAATCACCGCATGAGAAACGATGTGCAAGTGATTCTGACTGTCCTTTCCTATGACGGGGAGAATGATCCGGATACCTTGGCCATTATTGCTGCTTCAGCTGCTCTTTCCATTTCCAATATTCCTTGGGGCGGACCGGTGGCAGCGGTGCGCGTGGGCAGATTGAAAGGTGACTTGATTCTCAATCCGGTCAATGGAGAATTGACTGAGGGCGACCTGGATCTGTTGCTCAGTGGATCGGAAGACAAAATTAACATGGTTGAGTGCGGCTCCAAGGAAGTCTCCGAAGAAGATATGGCTAAAGCTTTTGCCTTTGGACAAGAAGCCATCAAAAAAATCGCTGGTTTCATAGCGGAAATTCAAAAGGAGATTGGAAAAGAAAAAATGGCACCGGCGCTTGTGCAAGGAAGTAACGAATTTGAAGCTAAGATAAAAGAAATTATGTTGGCGGAAGGTTTGGCGGAAGCGCTGTATGACAAAGACAAGAAAGTCATCGAAGAAAAAACGGCCGCGATCTTGGAAAAGGTGAATGAATATATTAAAGAAACTTTTCCGGCAGAAGTTGACAAACTCAAAGAAGTGGCGGGGATCGTGTTTGAAGAAGTATCTGATGGAATTGTGCACACTAATGTTTTGGAAAAAGAACAACGCCCGGATGGCCGCAAATTGAATGAAATCCGCCACATTGATTGTCGAGTGGGCATTTTGCCAAGAACGCATGGGACGGGACTATTTACGCGCGGAGAAACTCAAGCCCTGACTGTCACTACACTCGGCTCACCTGGGGACGAACAAGTCATTGATACTATGGAAGTGGATATGAAAAAAAGATATATCCATCTGTACAATTTTCCGCCTTTTTCCGTGGGCGAAGTGCGTCCGATGCGAGGTCCGGGCCGCCGCGAAGTGGGTCATGGGGCTCTGGCAGAAAAAGCGCTTATCCCAGTCTTGCCTTCCAAGGAAGAATTTCCTTATACGATTCTTTTAGTCAGTGAAGTGTTGGCTTCTAATGGTTCTTCTTCTATGGCTTCCACTTGCGGCTCGACGCTTTCACTTATGGATGCCGGTGTGCCAATCAAACGGCCTGTTTCCGGGATTGCTATGGGCATTATCGTGGGAAAAGATGATAAATTTAAAGTGTTGACCGATATCCAGGGATTGGAAGATCATTATGGCGATATGGACTTCAAGGTAGCCGGCACGGAAAAAGGTATCACAGCCCTGCAAATGGATGTGAAAGTGGACGGCGTGACCGTGGAGATGCTGGCTGCTGTTTTGGCTCAATCTCATGACAATCGCATGCAAATCTTGAAAAGCATCACTGATGTGATTCCGACCCATCGAGCTGAGATGAGCGAATATGCTCCACGTATCATCGTGATGCACATCAATCCAGAAAAAATCAGGAATGTTATCGGTACTGGTGGAAAAATCATCAACGAAATCATTGATGAGACCGGAGTGCAGATTGACATTGAAGATGATGGTTCCATTTTCATCACTTCCACTGACAAACAGTCTGCGCAAAAAGCACAAGAGTGGATTGAGAATCTGACCCATGAAGTCAAGGCGGGCGAAATTTTCAATGCTCGTGTCACGAAAATCATGGCCTTCGGAGCGTTTGCTGAAATTTTGCCGGGACAGGAAGGTTTGATCCATATTTCAGAAATTGCTGAACGGCGCATTGAAAAAGTCGAAGACGTTTTGAAGGTGGGCGATATTATTCCGGTCAAAGTGAAAGAAATTGACTCGCAAGGCAGGGTCAATTTGTCCGCCAAAGCGGCTGCTAAGGATGCTTAGGATTTATCCTATAGCCAAAAATTGAATTTCATTGTAAAATAGAAGTATCAGTCATTGATACTTCTATTTTTTTAAAGAATAAAAAAATGCTTATAAAACAAAAAGAAAATCCTGAACTGCCAATTGTTTCAGATCCGGCGCAGGCCAAGCTGGCATTGGATAAAACGGGAACAAATATAGATATGACTAATTTTCCTGTTCATACTATGCGGGATGACCTTAAGAACCTTGATTTAGGCGGCCAAGAGAAGGTTCCTGCTCCTGCTCCTGTTTTCATGCCCACGCCCACGCCCACGCCCACGCCCATCTCCACTCCCACTTCGTCGCAAGGCTCATCCTTCCAACAATCTATTGTAATGGAAAAGAAAAAAGAAAGTTCCGCAGGCGGGAAAGGAGTTTTTATCCTGGCGCTGATACTGGTGCTTGTTATGTTGGCCGGGGGAGGATATTATTTTTGGATGACGCGTTTAAAAAACACGTCAGATGATACTGTGGCCATAGAAACTACCAGTCCTGCCGACCAAAATCCTATCAGAACTTCACAAACAGGCGCTGGAGGTGCTGATAACGCTACTCTGCCCGCCTTTTCAGAAAGTCAAGCTAACTATTTGAGCATTGATATGCAAAACACAGACGCGCTTGGCTTGCAAGCAACTTTGAAAAAAACTGCCGACAGTGTTGTCCAGCTAAACGCGACCGGACCGATAGAATTTATTCTGACGGACAAAAACAATAATCCAATTTCTTTTCAGGACTTTGCGCAAAAAATTAGTTTGACCCTACCAGAAAATGTTCTGACACAACTAAATCCAACTTTCAGTCTCTATATATACGCCAATAATGCTCAGCCGCGCCTCGGTCTTGCTCTGGCTGAAAAAAACAATGCCAGTCTTAAGGCGGCCATGACCCAAGAAGAAAAAAAATTGACGCATGATTTCGCCGCGCTTTTTCTAGATCCTGCTTATCAACTAGACAATACCACTGTTCTTAAGTCTTCTGTATATAATAGTAATCAGATCCGCTATGTGAACATTCCCGGTGCGACCAATCTTTCTCTTGACTACACTTTTACTAACAATCAACAACTCATTATTGGTACTAGCAGAATGACTACCCGAGCTATCTTGGATTATATCGACAAAACCGTCACGCAAAGTGCTAAATAATTTTGATAAACTGTGGATAACTCGGAGAAAAATGGGTTCAAGAGGGCTTTATTGAGAAAGAAAATTACTTTTTGTTTTTCTCTCTAAAAAGTAATTTCAATCTTTTTTCGTAACTAATGTCAAAAAGAGATTTTTGCTAAGGAATAGTAGCCGGAATAAAACTAAAATTGACTTTTGTCTAATTTCTTGCTATAATTGAATTACTAAGAACATTAAAAACTTTTCATACCACGGCAGAATAATTTTCAATCGCAATTTCCCCCTATTTGCGATTGAAAATTATTCTGCTGTCCAAGTATTATTGCCAACGTGCAATAGTCGCCTTCGATTTCTGACCGAAGGACCTCAAAATAAAAACAAAAATGGGATATTCAAAAAATTTGAGTAAACCCAAAAAACTTTTTTAAACAAAAACAAAAAATAAAAAAGTAAGTTCTTTAAATTTAAAAGGCTAATATGCCAGAGGATGGTAGAAGAAACGACGCTTAAATAAAGTCAGAATAAGCATCAAACACAAAAGTCGTACATAAAATACACTGGATCTATAATTGTTGAAATAGTATATCCGATAGAGAAAATAATCTTGAAACATTGTTTTTTCCATCGGATATACATAACCGCCTCTCACCCGGGCTAGGCAATTTCCGACCACAGCGTTAGTATGACAAAACGCCGTGGGCGTTCCGCCTATAATTTTTCTTTATCGGGCGCTTGAACGCCCATGGTTTCCAACCTGAAATTTATTTTAGAATGGCCATGGAGGCTGTTTTTTGTTACCTTTACGAATTACGAATTTTGTACGAATATAATAATGCATATCAAATGAGATAGTGCTAGCAAACATTGGAGACTAAGCCTCCAAAAGGGAGGCTTAGTCTCTTGAAGTCGGAACTAATTTAGTTAATTTAGTGTGATTATGTTTTCTGGAATTAGTATATTAGTATTTAATTAGTAATTAGTAAAGAATTTATGGTTACACTTAAACGAAACTTTGGCGATCTGGGAGAAAAATTGGCCGTCAAATATCTTACCAATAAAAGTTATCAGATTCTGGACACGAATTTTCAGAACGCGCTCGGCCGGCGATTGGGAGAAATTGATATTATCGCGCGCGATAGAGAGGAACTGGTTTTTGTGGAGGTGAAGACGCGCGAGATGAAAAAATATGCCGAAACTTTGCCGGAAGAAAACATCACTCCCATGAAACTCCGGCGGATGGCCAAAATCGCCGAGGCTTATATACGCCTCAATCACTTGGATCACTTGGATTATCGTTTTGACGCCATCTCGGTCTGGCTTGACTACGAGTCAAAAAAGGCTAAAATAAAACACATAAAGAGCTTATAAATGGCTGATAGACAATGCACCATTTGTTTGCTAAGATTGTAGTATAAGTTGGAAAATTATTAAGCTTTGGAAAAAATATGGCTATCGACAAAAAAATCATGGAAGAGCTGAAAGCCGAGCTGCTTAAGGAAAAGGCGGAATTGGAAAGCAATCTGGGAAAAATTGCGCGCCCAATTGATAAGCAAGAAGGCGATTACGAAACTTCCTTTGAAGAGCTTGGCACGGATAAGGATGACAACGCCACGGAAGTGGATCAATACACTCAGAATCTATCAGTGGAAAATACACTGGAAAAGAAATTGCAGGTCATTTTGGAAGCGCTCGAAAAAATGGAGAAGGGGACTTATGGATTTTGTGAAAATTGTCAGAAGGAAATCCCACTTGATCGCTTGCGCGCCAATCCAAGTGCCAAAACTTGCATCACTTGCTAGGGTCTCTACAAATTACGAATTTATACAAATATACGAATGTACGAATCAAGCTCAAAAAGCAAAAGATTTTATTTCTTCGTGATTGGGACATTGCTTATCTTCCTTGACCAGTTTATAAAATATAAAATCCGCACCATGGGCGGATTTTATATTTGCAATCATAATATTGCATTTAGTTTAAGTGTTTATCCTTGGTTGTTTTGGATAATTTGGCTTATTATGATCGGTCTCGTGGTTATTTTTTTGTATAAAAAAGCTCATAACCGATATGCTTTTTGGTTGACACTTATTTTAGCCGGCGCCGTAGCCAATGTTTTGGACAGGATTTTTTTAGGCTGTGTTATAGATTTCATCGATTTAAAATTCTGGCCGGTCTTCAATTTAGCCGATATTTATATTACAATAGGAGTATCAGTCATTATGGTAAACATGTTACGTAGCAATAAGTTATAATAATTTTCAATTTTCAAACCTTCAATTTTCAACCAATGATAAATTTTCAATTTTAAAATTATTTAATTGAAAATTTATTGAAAATTGATTATTGATTATTGAAAATTCTACCCCTTTGTCTTCTAAAGTTTTTTCTGCTACTACCTTTGGCCTAAAAAGCGAGTTGGTTGAAGTGGAAGCGGATACGGTTAGCGCCGGACTGCATCATTTTAATATTGTGGGGTTGCCTGATATGGCGGTTAAGGAATCCAAGGACCGCGTGGGCGCGGCGATTCGTAATTCCGGCTTCAAACCGCCGCATCGGGCTGGGCGTGTGACGGTGAATTTGGCACCAGCGGATCTCAAAAAAGAAGGTCCGATTTATGACTTACCAATTGCCTTGGGCTTTCTTTTGACTACTAAGCAAATATCCTTTAATTTCGAAGGTAAGATGTTTTTAGGCGAGTTGTCATTGGACGGCCAAGTAAGAAGTGTGAAAGGGGTGTTACCGATGGCCATCTTGGCTAAGGAAAAAGGTATTGGCGAACTATATGTGCCAGCAGACAATGTGGCGGAAGCGGCCGTTATTGAGCATATTCAAGTTTTTCCGGTTAAGACGCTGGCGGAAGTCATTGGACACTTGAGTGGAGACAATCAGATTCCAGCGGCGGAAAAAATCGATTTGGAAAAACTTTTTGCTTATGATGATTATGTGACCGATATGGCGTATGTCAAAGGACAAGAGCACGCTAAGCGCGCCCTGGAAATTGCAGCCGCTGGCGGACACAATGTTATTTTGAATGGCCCGCCTGGCAGTGGGAAAACGTTGCTCGCCAAAGCCATGACTTCTATTTTGCCTCGCCTCACGATTGCGGAAGCCTTGGAAGTGACTAAGATTTTTTCCATTGCCGGACAATTGCCCAGAAATGCTTCGCTCATCACTAAGCGCCAGTTTCGTTCGCCTCATCACAGTGCGTCAGCGGTCTCTTTGGTCGGGGGCGGAACCTATCCACGTCCCGGGGAAATCAGTTTGTCGCATCGGGGGGTTCTTTTTCTGGATGAATTTCCGGAATTTTCCCGAGCCGTCCTGGAAAATCTGCGCCAACCCTTGGAAGATGGCGTTATTACCATCTCACGCGCACAAGGCACCTTGGAGTTTCCGGCACGCTTTACCCTGGTAGCTGCGATGAATCCATGTCCTTGCGGCAATGCCACTGATCCGGAAAGGACTTGCACTTGCTCTCCGGCCGGGATCATAAAATATCAACAAAGAATTTCCGGGCCGATTTTGGACCGCATCGATCTGCATGTGGAAGTGCCGCGCATCAAATTTGAAAAACTTTCCCAAGAATCCGCTTCCGAAAAATCGGCGGATATTCGTGAGCGCGTTGAAAAAGCACGACACATTCAACGTGAAAGATTTTCCAATACGACCACCATTTCCAACAGCGAAATGGAAAGTGAACAAATCAAAAGTTTTTGTGCGCTTGACCAGGGCTCTACTGATTTGATGCGCAGCGCTGTTTCCAATTTCCATCTTTCCGGCCGCGCCTATTTCCGCATCATTAAGGTAGCGCGCACCATCGCTGATTTGGCGGGAGCTACCAATATTACGCCAGCGCATATCGCCGAAGCGGTGCAATATCGTTTTAAAGCGGAGTAATACAAAAAATTATCAATATTCAATTTTCAATCAATGATCAATAACTAAATGTTCAATTGATTATTATAACATTGAAAATTCATTGAATATTGTAAATTGGTTATTGAAAATTTTAAATGATCCTACTCAAAAAAGACAAGCTCTATTATACGCTTTTTATCATAATCGGACTCACTCTCTGTTCTTTTAAGGTTTTGGCTTTTTTTTCCGATCCGGTAAAAAATATAAATTTTGAAAATGTCGCTAAATCCATTACGCTTAATGATGATGGGTTTAATTTTAGAATTTCTACCACCGCCAACACTGTTTCCGATTTAATCAAAGAACAAAAAATAAATTTAAACGAGCACGATAGGATCACGCCGGATATGGAGAGTAGAATTTATGCCGGTGCTCACATTGAAATTCAAAGAGCCACCAAAATTAAAATCACAGCAGACGGTCACACCGGTGAAAGTTATGTTTTGGGAAAAACCGTACGCGACGCCCTGCATGAAAATCAAATCACCCTTTCGCGGCTGGATAAAACCGTTCCGGCTAGTGATACTCTCGTGCAAAATGATTTGCTTATCACTGTGACCAGGATAAACGTGGAAGAGGTGACCGCCAAAGAGTCGGTGTCCTTCAAGACAACTGTTAAAAACGATGCTAAGTTGGGCTGGCAAGAGAAAAAAATAGAAACACCCGGGCAGCCGGGTGAAAAAGAGGTTCGCTATAGAATAACTTACAAAAATGGCCAGGAAATTACCCGGATCACACTAAATTCAGCAATAACTCAAGCGCCGGCGGCTCAAGTAGAAGTGCATGGAACCTACATGCAACTTGGGAAAGCCAATGCCGGCCAGGGCACTTGGTATTCCTATCAAGGCGGCCTATTTGCAGCCAGTACTACTATTCCGAAAGGCGCTTACGCTAAAGTGACCAACACCGCCAGTGGAAAATCAGTGGTGGTTCAGATCAATGATTATGGGCCGCAAGGCAAGGGCCGTGTCATTGATTTGGATAAGGTGGCCTTTACCAAGATTGCTCCTTTGGGCGCCGGCGTAATCGGCGTCAAAGTGGAGCCGATTCTGAATTAATCTAGGACTTACGCGCTTGCCTCAAATTCTTATAAATCGTCTACCCTGAATCGGTTAGTCGACTGCCGGTCTACGCAGGCCTTATCTTGCTAAATAAGATGACCGTAAATAATTTTTCGGCAAGCGCGTAAGCCCTGATTAGTATAAATTTTTTTAACACTAACATAATTTTATGCAACCAAAAAAATCCTTAGGTCAAAATTTTTTGCGAGATGAAAAAGTTTTGGACGAGATAATTGCAGCCGCTGACCTAACTGTGGACGATTTAGTTTTGGAGATTGGACCAGGGGAAGGAGTTTTAACAAAAGAACTATTGAAACTTGCAGGGAAAATAATTGCGATAGAAAAAGATGATAATTTAGTTTTGCGATTGGAGGCACTCTTTCGCGGGAACGAAAAACTTGAAATTATTCATGCTGATATTATGGAAATAAATTTACCGGAGATCCTTCGACTACGTCCGGGTACGGACTTCGCTCAGGATGACGAATTTAAATATAAACTTATTGCGAACATTCCGTATTATATCACTTCGCCAATTATTAGGCTTTTTCTGGAAACGAAATATCCTCCGCGGACAATGATTCTGATGGTACAAAAAGAAGTGGCGGAACGGATTTGTGCGAGCGCGGGGCAAATGAGCATTCTGGCGGTCAGCGTGCAATACTATGCTACGGCCAAAATATTATTCGAGGTAGATAGAAAATCTTTTTGGCCGGTGCCGGAAGTGGATAGTGCCATCATTAGAATAGTGCCTACGCGAAAAAATATTTTCAAAGAAGAAAGGAAAAACTTTTTCCGCCTAGTTAAGGCGGGCTTTAGCGCGAAAAGGAAAACCTTGTCCAATAATCTAGCTACTAGTTTGCAATTAGACAAAAAAATAGTAGAAGAAAAACTTGCGCAAGCCGGTTTGCTTCCATCAGTAAGAGCGCAAGAATTGAGTGTGGAGAACTGGGAAAAACTGAGAAAGCTTTTTGAGCTTTAGGATTTTAGGACTTACACGTTTGTCTCAAATTCTTATAGCTCGTACATTGAGCGAACGGTCCGCTGATTACAGCGAACAGTCCGCTTTTTGCAAATAACTCGCGACTAGATTCCTGCTGGAGTTTATCCTCGTGTATACGGGGGCAGGAATGGCAATGATAGCACACTGATCGAAACAGTCCGCTTTTCTGAGACGCAGCAGTGCTGCGTCTCTACAGTTTAGCTATAAGAAAGCTATCCAGACTAGGATAAAAAAGTAAATAGAAACTAATCCAAGCACCCGGGCCGGCAAGTCTCGGGGTTTTATTTTTTGATTGTTTATCACGGCGAAAGTGGCCGCGCCGAAAAGCATGGCCCAAAAAAATAGCTTCATTTCATTCAAGAAAAAAACAGATAAGGCGTAAGAAATAAATACGCTCGTGGCTACAATCAAGCGGCCTTTTTTCTCGCCGAAGATAACTGGGATGGTCCAGATACCGTCTTCTTTGTCGCCTGCGATATCCTTAAAATCCTTAATGGGTAAAGAAATTGTGTAAGCAATCAAAAGAAGCAGGATGATCCGCCAAGACAAGCCGGAGAGCGTTTGATTGTTTGATACCAAGATATAGCCGAGAAAAAGAATGACTAAAGAAGCGACTGCGCTGATGAGCGTGGCCAGGACGGGGAATTTTTTGATCCGATAGGGTGGGGCGGAATAAAACCAGGCCAAGATTTGATAAACCACGATTAGCATGGCGAAAGACAAACCGATAGTGAGTCCTCCCAAGAAGGCCAAAAAGAAACAGGCGGCGCCAAATTGAAAATATTCCGGCACTGTAAAAACATTTTGCGTGAGTGGCCGGTCCGGGTTGGAAATCCGGTCAATCTTAAAATCATGGATGTCATTTATGACCACGGAAGCCATCCAGGAAAAAATAATACTGAGAAGTAGGATTATGATTGCTAGGAAAGTGAACAGGCTGAGATGAAAATTATCCCGATATTGCAAGAAACCCAGACCGAGGCCGATGAAAAACATACCACCGTGGTAGACGATTTGCGGTAGGCGTAAATTTTTGAGGACGGCCATGAATTTTTCCCGGCTAATGAACCGGAATAAAACCATCAAGGTAAAAACAAGGACAATAAAATAAATATAGTTCAATTTATACGCCAGCGTGTATTGAAAGCTGGGAAAAATTACACCAAGAATTTTCTCCGGCGAACCGAAGAAACCGGCGATATCAAAGCCATGTATTTCAGATATTTTTTTCGTGGGGGTGAAAAATGTGTACGCGTAGTAGAAGAGCGAAGGAAAAGCTCCCATAAAAAAGAGCACGGAGTAGGTGGCTAGCGCGCCCAAAAGAGTCTTCCAAAAACTTTTGGTCATGAACCAGAGGAAAATGGCGGCCAAAAAGACAACAGCCAGGAAAGTTATTTTCGTCCCGAAGTAGACGATACCTGAAGGCAGATGGCCAAAGACCGTCAGATATTGTTGCCATAATTCGGGTGGGCTGCTTAAAAGATAGAAACTCCAATAGATTTGGCCATGCGTTTTGACTATATCAATGAGGGGCGGAGTGATGGCCAGAAAGAGGGAAAAAATCAAAGCATAAGACAATTTTTGCGGTTTGATTTTTAGGATCAGACTAAGGAGTAGCCATAGGAGGAGAATGGTCAAGGAGAAGAAATAGAAATTATGGATGAATTCCAAAACAGTTTCCAAGAGTGTGATCGATTTCGTCACGGCGATGAATTGTTCGACGAAAGAGCGCAAAAACATCACGCCTAAAAAAGTCAGCAGCCAGGTCATGGCGCTCACTCTTTTTTCCAGTAAATCACGCAGCATTTTCTCAATTTTTTTCATCATAATCTGGGGTTGTAGAGACGAGGCATTGCCTCGTCTCTACAATTTAGCAGGGCTAACCTTTTTAGGCAAATATTATCCACATCCTCCCTGTCGAGATTCGGTTAGTTGTGGTATAATTTTGAGTAGAATAATATGCAAGATATTTTCAGATTTAGAAAAGCTTAAATGAAATTGCGCAATATAAATTTAGCGACCTTGATTCTTCTGGCACTGCTCTTTTCAAGCTTGGCTTTTTTTGTGAGTGCGCAGGAAAATGCATCCACCACGAACAATGTTTTTTTAGATTCCGATCAAGACGGTCTGACTGACACGGAAGAAAAGTTGTATGGCACGGATCCGCACAATGCAGACACTGACGGCGATGGCTATTCGGACGGAGCCGAGGTAAAGGCTGGCTATGATCCTTTGAAAAAAGCCCCGAATGATCGGCCGGTTGCGCCGGTAAGTAATCCGACAAGTCAATCTGCTACCTCACAAGCCACTGTAGCCAGCACGGACAGCGCGCCAGCGGACACTTCCGGGAACCTGACCAAACAGGTAGCGCAAAAAATTTCCAGCCTGACCAGTCAGGTGGACCCGAACAACCCACAAACTTCGATGGATGAAATTCAGAAAATCGTGACGGATTCCTTGGGGGTGCAGGATAAGCCCGTTGCGTTACCGGAAATAGACCCGGCCACAATCCACATCAAAAAACAGGACTATAAAGAAAGCCAGAAAAAGGAATTGATGAAAGAAGATTTTTCCAATTATATCGCCAAGGTTTTTTATATTTTTGCCAGTAATTCACCGACTCCCATCACCTCGGCCTCCGATATGACTTCCACTATGATGAAAACCGCAGAACAGCTCATTGCGGCCATTTCCACACAAAATCCCGCCGCGATGGAAGGTATTAGTAAAAGTGGTGCGACCATCCTTGGTCAATTGAAAGAGGTGGAAGTGCCGGCTGACTTGGTCGATTTGCACATTAAGGCTTTGCAATATGCTATGTATGCCCAAGGTTTGAAAGATTTGATCAAACCAAACGCAGAAGATCCATTGTCAACCGTGGTGAATTTTTCCCAAATCGGATCTTTCATCCAGAGTCTCTCCAGTTTTTTCAATGATGCGCAAACTAAGATGGCGCAGTATGATGTCAGTTATGAAGACATTCAAGCGAAAATGAAAGGCTTTGGCGTGGAATTGCCGGCTTTAACCGACATCAGCGGTGTGGCCAATGCCATCTCTGCAGTTTCGTCAGACTCATCGACCGCTACGACTTCTGCAACCCCTGCAACCCCTGCAACCATCACAACTCCTGCTACAACCACGGACTCCAGTCAGGGGAATATAACTGATTTTTCAACGGGAAATGTCACACCATAAAAATAATTCAGGCAAAAAAAGCCAGATAATCTGCACCGCTCTTCTGGTGGCGTGTTTGTTTTTTGCTTACCCCCAAAAATCTGAGGCGGCTCTCTGGCCGGGCATCGATCCTGAAATAACCCGGGTGTTGGATACCGTGTATGACATGATTCAAGGGATGATTATGGGAGCGCTGAAGCAAGCCGCGGTGAAAATGATCAATAGCCAGGTGGACGGCATGATGAGCGGTCAAGGGATGTCAGGCGGAGCGGCTTTCATCACGGATTGGAAAGATTATTTAATCGATCAACCCAAAGACGATGCTAAACTCTACATGAACAGCTATTTGTCAAAAATGACTTCCGGCGCGGGTTCATCTGTCATGGGTTATGTGGCAGAAGGTTTTTCCCAGGAAGGAGGCAGTTATGCTCACACGCTGACCCAAGCGGTCAAGGATAATCTTGAATTCGGAGATGCGCCGATAGCTTTTTCATACGAAGGCGATCCTGCCGCAATGTTTGACGGGAAAGATTTCAAGATGCTGGAGCTGTACACTTCCGGAGTGAACAATCCATGGAGCTTCGAGATGGAGGCGGAATATGCTTATGACAAAAAGTTAGCTGAAGAAGAAGCTGTCACCCAAGCCCGCGCCGTGGCCTATCAAGGCTTCACAGGCACAGAAAGCGGAGGGGACGGAACCGTCACTTTTCCCGGTATCTTGACCAAAGAAATTGCGGCTAACGTCGAAGATCTGCCCAACAAGGTCATTGCGGCGGCCAAAAGCATTCCGGAAGTCATTACTTCCATTGTTTCCCAGATGATCACCAAAAAGATCCAGCAAGGTTTCAGCGGAGTGCAGAAAAAAGCTCAAAGTAAAAGCAGTACTCAATATAAATTCAGTACCAGCACAAACAAGGCTATGGACACATTGGGTCCTGGCGCGCGGTTCAATCCTCTCGGTCAGTAGAAAAATTTTTCCCATTTTCATGACACCTAAAAAAACAAACAAACAAAAATTTTTATTCACTATCCTTTTCTTCCTGCTTATCACAGGCAGTTTTGGGTTGGGGAGAATAGATAAAGTTCATGCTGCTGGTGAGAACCTAGGTGAAGCAGGAGCGATATCAGCCGATGATATTGAGTTTGTTAAAAAAGCTAACGCAGAAAACGCTAAGAGTAAAAATGATGATGTTTGTCCTGGAGTTAGTCTGTTTGAACCCAAGACAATATTTAATTGCTTTCTCCTGATTGTGCTGCGCTTTTTGGGGATGATTTTGGAAGCTGCAGCCGCTCTTTTCAATTGGGTCATAAATCCGGAAAATATGAAGGCGGTCATTGACAATAAAGTCATTTATGAAACTTGGGCCATGGTGCGTGACACTTTGAACATTGCTTTTATCTTAGTGCTACTTTTCTCGGCGTTTGCCACGGTTTTTCAGGTGGACAAATATAGTTATAAAAGTCTGCTTAAGACGTTGATAATCATGGCGCTTTTGGTCAATTTCAGCTATCCCATTTCGCGCTTCATTATCGATTTTTCCAATTCATTGATGTACTATTTCATTAATAATCTCGGAATGGGCGACATAACTTCTTTTTCTTCTAAGATTGCCAAAGATTCCGCCTTAGGACAAATAATTGCTCCAAAAGGTGGCGCGGCATCTGACACATCCTTTCTTTTGGCCTCAGTCATTTTTGTGTGGATCTTCGCCGTCACCATTCTCATTATCGCCGGGCTTTTTCTGATCAGAATAGTGGCTTTGGCCATTCTCATTATTTTTTCTTCTTTGGCTTTCACTGGGTCCATTGTGCCTTTTCTCTCAGGCTGGTCCGGCAAGTGGTGGGACAATCTTTTCAAGTATGCTTTTTTTGGACCGGTGATGGTGTTTATGCTGAACGTGGCTATGAAGATGATGAGCAGTATCAATGCCTCTAGTTTTGGAAAAATGGCAGAGATTGCCGGCAAGCAATCTTCCAATCCCAGTGTGATAGCCGCCATGGCTTTTTTCGCAATCCCCATTATCATTTTGTGGGCCGGTATTATGTTCGCGCAAAATATGAGCTTAATAGGAGCCGACGCGGTGATTGGGCGAGGGAAGAAATTTATGAAATGGGCGCCGAGTGCGGTTGGCGCAGGCACTTGGGGGGCAACAAAGTGGGGAGCTAAGCAAACTGGTATTCCGGGAGGCTTGTCCCAAAAATGGGACAATTACAAAAAAACCGGGCCATTTTTTGGAAGTAACAAAAGAGAAGAACGCGAAGCTCGCATGGCAGGCAAAGGACCCTTTGCTGTTCCGCATGCCACTGATCAAGCGGATGCTAAAAGAATCAAGGAGGCCAAAGAAGCGCATGATATGGAGCATATGCTTACTGGCGACCTGCAAAACATGAAAAAAACTGGTAACAAATTTGAACAAGCGGCTGCTATTCAGGAACTAGCTTCTAAGAATCAGGCTAAACGAGAAGATCTGGATCAAATAAGAGCAGCATTTGGAGATAAGAATGGTAAAGGTGGTGAGAATAGTCAAACCTTTAAGGCGCTGGTAGATAAAGTCAAAACATATGATCCAACCGCGGCTTTTTCTCACATCACAAATGAGGATGAAAGAAAGGAACATAAGAAAGACTTTATGAACAGCAGCCAGTTTGATGTTAAGAAGCTCAACGCAAATTCCCTTGGTGATGATGAACTCATGGAAATAATGTTTGCTGAGAATGCTATCTCCACTAAAGATATTATGGATATAAGTAAGGGCAGCCCAGGCAAGAAAACCGCCATGAATGGAGTGCTAAAAAACCTCGCGGCGAAAAATATTGCAATGACTGAAAATAATAAAAAAATTCACGCAGCTAATTTTGCGCAAACAGGAGAAATTGCAAATGACGATTTTGCTGAAGATATATTTTCCAATGCAAACGCCGATACGATAGCCAATATAAAAGATGACACTGCTGCCAAGTATGCTTATTTTCTGGCTCGTTTCGGAAAAAATAACTATAAAAAGACATTGGAAGGCATTAAGAGTGATACGGCAAGAAGAGCTATCAACGAAGCAACTTTGGATATTGACAAGATCTTGCCGCATTTATCTCCTGAAGAAGCTGTGCGCGCAAATTCAGCCCAAAAAATGGCACAATCCGATCCTAGGTTGATGAATATGAGATAAAACAATTATGGATTTTTTAGCAAAACAACGGTCTCTTCCCGAACCGGTAAATACATTTTTCAGTTCAGATAATCCACGCTTAGAGCTGGAACGGTCTTGTTTTATGTATGGAGTGCGAGATGAAAAAATTAAAAACATTTCCGGCCCAGTCGGTTTGATTTTTGTGGATGACGTCAAATTGGAAGATTTGCCAAAAATAATTTCAGAAAAATTGCAGTTGGACAAAAATATGGCCAATGGTTTAGCTTATGAGATAAACAAAAGAATTTTCAAGCCCTTCTTGGAGCACTTTACTGATGCTCAGAAACTACTTGATGAATGGAGCAAGCAAAAAGCAGAGCCGATCATATCTGAAGACGCCGCTTGGCAAAAAGTGTTGGAGATTGAGCCGTGGATTTTGGAAGAACAAATGGAAGAAAAAAAAGCGCAAAGACAAGTCGTGCAAAACCTGGATGAAGCTCAAACTAAGCTGGAAAAAATGACTTTAACTGCAGCTCTCCAAAAATATCCGGAAATCAATGAACAGTTGATCACGAGTAGCCGCATCAACATCAAAAGTTTTTCCGAGCCGGCCCGACCGAATGTCAAAAACTGGTTGTCTGATTACACTTTCACCATGGGCTTTGACGCGCATGACAGCGCGGCGCGCGGGATTTATCTTTTTCGTAATGAAAATACTAAAATTCTGAATCAAGTGGATAAAGACAAATTGAATTATCTTTTGCGTGCCTATGACACTGCCATGCCGGTGGAAATCAACTTGACCTTGAAACAAATTATTTTCCCGCCGCGCTTCGACTCGCCTCAATTCGACAAGACGCCTCGCCAAAGCGAGGCAGGACCGCGCGTGACAAGAGGGAACGCATCCGCCTTCACTAGAGTTACGGCGGACAAGAAAGCTATAGTGATCAAGCCCTCCCTCGTTAAAGCTATGGCGGGCGAAGCGGGCGAAGAAGAAAAAAAGGAGGAAGAGCCGGAGGACATTTTTGCCAAACTCCCGACTTTTTTGCAAAAAACTTTTTGGAAATCTTCCGCCCCAAAAAAAGTTTCCGCGCCGTTGTCTTCTCCGCCGGAAAAAGCGCTGCCTGGAAATTTACCACCTAGTGAAAAGACTGCTCCAAAATTGAGGATTGGCGGTACATTTACCATTTCTCGCGCGTCGTCATCTCAACCGCTAAAACCTAAGGCAGAAATGGAAAAACCACTTACGCACGAGACCATTTTGCCATCCGCGCGGAATATGGCGCCAAAAACCGATAGTCTTAAAATAAATGTGCCGGTTAATCTGCCCACCGTTCCGCCTAAAACTCCCACTTCCTTAGGAAAAGTGACTGTTCCGGCGGCCGCGCTTGTCTCTAAACCCAAAATTGAATTCACGTCTCCACAAAAACTGCCATTCGAAAAACAACTTGCAGCACCTGAAGCAGAAAAAGAAGTAGGGCCGCAGCCAATAAAAATAACTCCGATAAATTTTCACCGAGACTTGCCGTCTAAAAATATCGTTGACCTCAAAAAATAAAAAAACATTCCATGATTTCCAATGTCCCACAATTCATCGACACCGAAGACAAAATCGTCGGCCCGCTCACAGCCAAACAACTCGGCTGGCTGGCTATCGGCGGAGTGCTTTTCCTTATCAGTTGGAATATGCTCGATACTTCCGCGGCTATTGCCGCCGCCATTATCATTGGGGGCATTTTTGGGTCGTTGGCATTTTACCGTCCCTACAATCAGTCCCTCTTGAAATTTATCATTTCCTCCGTTTCTTTTGTTTTTAATCCCAAGATGTATATTTGGAAAAGAAACTATGCTAATATAAAGATAGTGGCTAAAGCGAAAACCAAAGCGCCGGAAGTTACTATCATCCGAAAAACTGTCAGTGAAAAGAAAATCGCCGATATTTCAAAAATGTTGGATCAAAAATAGGATTTAGACCAAATTAACTTAATCAAGAGTGCTTTCTCCGCAGAGGCTTCACCTCAACGGAGCTTATGCCTAGTAGAGGTGAAGCCTCGGCAATGTACAGCACTTTAAGTTAATTCAATATAAAAAATAAGACAGATTTTTGTAATTTTAATTATGGAAGCTCTCTATTCTAAAAAACTGGATAACAAAAAAACCACTGCCCCGACGCAGGATTTTTTAGACGTGGCCGAAATCAAAGAGGATGTCATTGTTTTGAAATCAGGCACGCTGCGCGCCGTGCTGGCGGTCAACGCTATTAATTTTGACTTGAAATCCAGTGACGAGCAAGAAGCCATTATAACGCAATATCAAAACTTTCTCAATTCCATCGATTTTCCCATCCAGATTTTGATCAGTTCAAGAAAGTTGAATATGAAAAAGTATATGGATTTCTTGACCGGCAAAGAAAAAGGGCAGTCGAATGAGCTTTTACGCATGCAACTGGCGGAATATCGCAGCTTCATGGAACAACTCTCAGTCGTCTCCAATGTGATGGAGAAAAAATTCTACATCATTGTCCCATTTTCGCCGATTGAGAATGAAAACAAGGGATTTTTCAGTAATTTGACCAGCCTCATGAATCCGCAAAAAAACATTTTAGAGAAAAGAGAGAATTTTGAAACTTACAAAAACCAGCTCTATCAAAGAGTGGACCATATCATTGTGGCGCTTTCCGGCATTGGCCTACGTCTTGTGCCGCTGAAAACAGAAGAGCTGGTTGAACTTATTTTTGATTCTTACAACCCGGAAACATTCAATAATAGCGAACTGAAAGACACTAACCAGTTAGAACTGGCCAAATAAAAAACCAAATATTGCTCAACGTATGTTAAATATATTCAAAAAGAAAGAGGCGGTTGCGTCAGAACCGACGCCATCTAGCGATGTTTTAGAATCGGAAAAATATTATCAAGAAGGCTTGTCCCGCCTCAACGACCTGATCGCGCCTTCGGCCATTAAGATTGAGCCAAAATATATCCGCGTGGGCGAAACATTGGCGCAAACGATTTTCATCGTGGCTTATCCAAGATTTTTGCATAGCAATTGGTTTTCGCCCATCATCAACATTGATATGCCGATTGACATCTCAATGTTCATCCACCCGATTGAAACTTATGATATTTTGAAAAGTCTCAAGAAGAATGCCACGCGCATCGAATCGCAGATCCACATGGAACAGGAGAAAGGCATGATCCGCGATCCAGCCTTGGAAACCGCAGTCCAAGACATTGATAGCCTGCGCGACAATCTGCAGCAGGGTACGGAAAAGTTTTTTCGCTTCGACCTCTATATCACGGCTTATGGAGAAACAGAAAAAGAGCTTTACGAAATCACTAAGTCCATTGAGGCTATCTTGGAAGCGCAACTGGTGTATGTGAAGCCGGCCATTTTCAAAGCGGAACAAGGTTTTAATTCCACTTTGCCGCTCGCCAATGATGAATTGGACATTGGGACTTCCATGAACAGCGCCCCGTTGTCCACCACTTTTCCTTTTGTTTCTTCCACTCTTTCCAGTGACACTGGCATTCTCTATGGCATCAATCGACACAATAACAGCCTTATTATTTTTGATCGCTTCGAAATGGAAAACGCCAATATGGTGGTTTTCGCCAAATCAGGTGCGGGCAAAAGTTATACTGTCAAATTGGAAGTTTTGCGTATGATGATGCTCGGGACTGATGTCATTATCATTGATCCGGAAAATGAATATAAGCATCTGTGCGAAACGGTGGGCGGCTCATTTGTAAAAATCTCTTTGAATTCCGGCAACCACATCAATCCGTTCGATTTGCCACGCGTGGGTGATGATGAGGATGCAGAAGACATTCTGCGGAACAACATCGCTGCGCTGCTCGGGCTTTTGCACATCATGCTGGGATCCATCACGCCGGAAGAGGATTCCATTTTAGACAGAGCGGTCCGTGAAACATATGCTATGCGCGACATCACCTCCGAAGTCAATTTTAATGCCCTGCCGAAAGAAGCCTATCCGACCATGTCCGACCTCTACCAGATTTTGAGCAGTATGGAAGGCGGAGAAAATCTGGCCATTCGCATGGAGAGATATACGGAAGGAGTTTTCTCCGGTTTTCTCAATAAAACTTCCACTGTCAAAGTTGACAATCAAATGATGGTTTTCAATATCCGCGACATGGAAGAAGAACTGCGGCCGGTGGCCATGTATATCGTGATGCAATTCATTTGGAATGAAATGCGGACCAATGTCAAAAGGAGGTTGGTGCTGGTGGATGAAGCGTGGGTGATGATGAAATATGACGACGCCGCTTCTTTCATTTTTGGCATTGCGAAAAGATGCCGAAAATATTTTACCGGGCTGACCACCATCACCCAGGATGTCAACGACTTCCTTAGCTCGCGCTATGGCAAGGCGATTGTGACCAATTCCTCCATCCAGCTTCTCTTGAAGCAATCACCGGCCTCCGTGGACATCATTTCAGAGACATTCTATCTGACCGAACAAGAAAAATTTCTACTCTTGGAATCGAATGTCGGGGAAGGCATTTTTTTCGCCGGTAACAAACATGTGGCCATCAAAGTGGTGGCATCCTACGCTGAAGATCAAGTCATCACCACCGACCCGGCCCAATTGGAAGAAATTGAACAAGCCAAGAAAGAGTTCAGCGATGAATAACATTTTTATGTATGGCATACGATCCACAAAAAAAACAAGCGATTTTGGCGGCCAGAAAAAAAGCTAAACAACAAAAAGCCAGAGAAACAATCAGAAAAAACAATACCGGAAAAAACAAAGGGCAAGCTGCTAATACCATAAAAAACGCCAGGAACATGATCGAAAGCGCCACGCCGTGGGGATTCCTGGCTCTTTTGTCCAAGATAAATCTGTCCGATTGGCCGTACGCGCTGGCACTCGTGGCCGCCATTTTCAAAGATATTATGGATTTCATGGAAGCCACCGGGTTCGGATATGCTATCGTTTTGGTGCTTACTTTTATGTGCTCCATTTGGATTGCTATGATGATGCTCCTGGCCAGTGGTGGAAAAGGCCGACAAGATCAGAAGATCATCCGCAGTTGGCTCATCCTTCTGTCCGGCACCACTGCAGAATTGATTTTCGGTATCGATGTCTTGCCTATTGAAACCCTGACCGTGCTCATTATATTCGCCTTAGCGCTCCTGGCCAAACAGCAAGCTGCCAAAGCAGAAAAAGCCAAAAAAAGCTCGTCACAAGAAGCTTACGCCTAAATTATTTTTAGTATTATGCAATTGTCTACCCGTCATTTAGAAAAATTATCCCCGCACAAGGAACTCGTGGTCACGACCAGCGTGGCTATGCTTTGTCTTCTGCTGGCAGCTATTTTTCCGGCGGACAACGCCTTTCAATCCATCTCGAAAAATATTTTTTTTCTAGTTGCCCTGCCGATCCTCTACATCAAATTGATTTTGAAAAATGATCTCAGTCAGTGGGGTTGGAATTTGGCAAACAAAAAAACCGGAATGCTTTTGGCTGGTGGCGCATTCCTAGTGGGACTGGTTATCTTCTTTCTCATGATTAATTTTGCCGGTTTTTCATCCTATTACGTGATAGACCCACTCGTGAAAAACAATTTCGGTTTTTTCCTACTGTATGAGTTGGTTTTTTTCAATCTCTTTTTCTTCGCCCAAGAATTTTTCTTTCACGGTTTTATCCTTTCGGCCGCCCGTCAATTTTATATGCGAGCCATCTTTATCCAGTCAGCAATTTATTTTCTTACGCTTTTATTCGCTAAAACACCAATATTGCAATCCGCTCCGCTTATATATCTTTCTCTGGCGGGGGGATGGGTGACTTACAAGACGCGCTCTTTTGTCTACTCGTATATTTCCGGATTATTGTTTATAATAATATTAGATGCTTATATCATTCATTTAATAAAATAAGTCGGTATGAAAATAAAAAATATAAAAAAATATCTAGCCTTAATTATCCTGCTGCTTCTTATGGCACCGGCTATTCTCGTTGTGCCGGCACAAGCAGCTGATCCTATTCAGGCGATATTGAATAATTCCGGTGGAGCAGCCGTTGAAGGCATGAATAGTATATTTAGTGACTTGGGGGTGGATAAGGGAGAGGTGAAAAATTCAGTGCAAACCATGAATGCTTCACGCCAGAAACAAACATCCCCACAGGTATCGCTTGAATTCAGCCCCAGCAATCCCAAATTAGGCGATCAGTTGTCGGCCACCGCCACTCCACTTTATTTCATAAACGATATTAAAAAAATATACTTTACCTGGTTCCTGAAACAAAAAGGTTGCGATCGGACAGATAATCCCGATGCTACTCAAAAAACAAAATGCGATCTCAATAATGATGGCCGCGTTGACATAGAAGACTATAAGATAAAAGCGATGCGCGTTTTGGCGAATGATGATTTCAGTTGGGAAAGTGCCGACTATTCGCATTCGGACGGAAAAAGCAAACACGATGCCGTTTATGGTGGCACGGATCAGCAGGGGAAAAAAGCGCATTGTTATGTGCAGGATGTTCAGTCCGGCGATGTCCATGAGATTGGTTGCAATTCGCACCTTTTTCCGGATGCTCCCGGCCAGAAAACCGGAGACAATTCTTTTGGCAAAGATGAAGAAAAATTTTGGCACACTGATCCGACGAGCGCGGATACGGCTCAATCGGGGAACACTGATGAAGCGAATGTGGCGGGACTCGGCTTGAATAAATTTTCTTGGAACTATACCCCGGGCGACCGATTAGGTGTGGTGGTGGAAGGCTCTTCCATTGAGCCCTCCCAAACAAGAGATGCCTCTTATCGCACGATGTGGGCCGCTCCGAAAGGGCTATGTTCCAATAGTACGATCCAATTGGGTAATAATTATCCGAAAGTCGCCACTGTTACGCTTTCAACTAAAGCTGACACGCCAGTGAGCGGGGAAACGACCACAGTGGTTGAAAAAACCACTCAAGAACTGCTTAGTCAGCAAGGCGATTCAGGTACTGTCAGAACAACCGTGGTCGACATTACGACCGTCACCAATACTGCCACAGGCGAAGTGCTTTCTGAAAGCACTGAAACGATTTCCACCAAAGAAGAAACTGTTGACCTGTCAGCTGAAAACGATCTGGCGCGTAAAGAGGGCGGCAGAACAGTTCAAGAAATTTCCAACGCTTCCGACCTGAATGACTGTTTGTATAGTAACTTGGTCACTCCCTCGGAAAATAGCCCAGAAAGTAATAAGATAGACGTGTCTCTTACTTATTCTCCCACTTCTCCGATAAACGACCCGACTGCTTATGGCGACCCGAAGTTGAGTAATGGCGATGATATTGTGGTTCAATCAAGCATTTCTAATGCGACCGACAACAACTATTTGCAATACTCCTGGGAAGTTTTTATGTCGGACGATCCCAATCCGGATGATTGGGGCAGTCCTTTGCCTAAAGCATCTTTGCCCGGGGTGACTCAGATGGAAGGTTTGGGAATCACTTCGCTTAAATTTAAATTAAACCTAGCTCACCCGAAAAAATATCTCAATGTTAAACTGACAGTCAAGGAGAATGCGGGACAAAGTTCCAGTGGGGACAATTTTTCGCGAAGAGGCCACACTAGCGTCCTAATCCCGATCACTTCTAGTAATAATAATATTAAAATTTTCAGCACCTTAGTTTCGGCGGTTGCTCCACCTAACATCTCCACGCCTTACGTCAGCATGAACAAAGAAATTTGCACTACTGGCACGGAAATGGCTATTTGCCCCGTCACTAAGAACAGTATCATTGGGCTTAAGGTGAATGCCGCTTCCCTAACTGATTTTCTGTGGACAATCAACGGTGCGCCTGTTACCAATAAAGAATGTTTCTACAGCGATTGCAATATCGATAAACAAACGGGGGTGGCTTATTTTCCGGCCCTAGCAGAAGTGGGGAAGAATTATACGGTGGCTTTAACGGCTACCAACCAAGAAACGGGGGCAAAGGTCAGCTTGTCTAAGACTATTCAAGTGATTGATCCGGCCATTACTATCTCTTCCGCGGATGAAAGTGTTTGTAAACCGGTTCTTTTAGGCAACTATATCGATCTAAAAGAAAAATCCTGGCCTGATTATAGCAAGACCAATTTTTTGGGACTGGCGGACAAGCCGATAAAGCTGCAAGCCGATGTTAAAGGTTTCACGCCCTTGCCGGGAAATTTGACCTGGACAGTTGATGGGCAAGAGGTGACCGCCTCCAACGTCGCTACGCTGGGCTACACATTAGACGATACCGGCGGTATTATTCTGCCGGCCAAAGCGCTTGGGGAGGATTATGAGGTTTCCGCTACCACCTTTTATGCTCAAGATATTCTCACGAAAAACGCGCTGAATAAATATTGGGGTGTTTCCTATGACCAATTTTATGAAAAGAAAGTTTCCAGCAAGATAAGTATAAAATTACAAGCCAGCACCGATATGGTTGCTTCTGCTCAAGCGAAAAAAATTATGGCTACTATTTATAGCGGTACCCCGGCTTATCTGGCCTTTCTTTTGAGGATTGCACTCACAGCCTTCGTTATCCTTTTTCTGTCGCAACTGACGCTGACGTTTTTCCCTAAAATAAACAGTCTCGATTAAACAAAAAAATGAAAAGAAAAAAAATAATTTTCGCCATTATTGCGGCTTGCAATTTTTTTCCAGCTTTGGTTTTGGCTGCTTTTTCCTATACTCCGATGGAAGCTATTCCAGGTTTTGGCAAGCCAGCTGATTTTCCTACCTACATCATGGCGGTTTACAAATTTGGGCTTTGGACTATTGGCATTTCGGCCATGCTTATGATCGTTTTGGGCGGCTATATGTATCTGGTTTCGGCCGGCAATGCTTCCCAAACCGGTAAAGCCAAAGGTGTGATAGCTGACGCCATCGTTGGCCTGATTCTGGCCTTGGTTTCTTGGCTTTTGCTCTACACGATCAATCCTGACCTGGTGCAATTTAATATTGGCCAAACAACTTCTACTCCTGCTCCTAATCCTACTCCTCCTAATCCTAATCCTACTCCTCCTAATCCTACGCCTCCTAATCCTAAGCCCAATCCTAATCCTCTGGCTAATTGTAGCAATCTTAACCCAGCATTGAACTCTGAATTACAAAATGCTTCTTCTCAAAGTGGAGTGCCGACATCAGTACTAGCGGCCTTTATGCAAAGAGAATGTACTCCGGCAATGTCTAATCCTAATGCTTGTTCATCGAACAATTCTTATGGCGCCGGTGGATCGATGCAGTTTACAGATCCCACTTGGAATACCTACAAGTGTTCCGGAAGCAAATTTAATCGGCAAGATGCGCTAAATTGCGCGGCAAAAAAAATCGCCAAAGACAGCGGAGGAGACTATAGTGACGCAGGTCTGGCCAAAGCGGCGAAAAGATATTGCGGATCATGTACCGATCCCAAAGCCTGCGGAGGAGATTACTGCGATGGAATAATCAGAAATAATAATGCCTACAAGAGTTGCGCAACTTAATAAATATATTTATAAAAATATGACTCTGTTCCAAAAAACTTTGCGTGTTACAATTTTTATCACGATCTTCTTTATATCCTCAGTATTCACTAAACCCGCCTCGGCCCAGCTTGCTACATGCAATACCTTTGACTTTCCGTCTGTCCAAAATAATATTTTGCGTTTTTTCAATTGTGATTCGGGAGAAGTTCAAGAATTTAACGGGCAGAACGCGCTTGTTTCAATTTCCGGCCAAGAAAATTTAGGGGGAGGTGTGCATAGTTTTGTTTGGTCGCCGGATGGGAAAAAGGCCTTTGTGCTTTCAGAAAACGTTTTAGCAGCCGTACAGACGCTCAAATTTTATTCTTCCAATCGGGAGTTGAACTCGCTGAATTGGTGGTCTTATGATTTGGACACCGACCAGGCAACGCTACTGGATAAGGATATTCTTTCGCTGGGCTGGGCTTCCAATAATGCTGTCATATATAATCTGAATAATAAGGCGTTGTATGTTTCCAATGCAGACCTGAGTAATCCGGTCAAACTAATGGATATTAAAGGCGACTCATCCGATATAAATGACATCTTGGCGTCTGTAAGCTTGGGCGGTGTAACTATTTTTCCAATGGAAAAAGGATTCTATTCGGTCGAGACAAGCAGTCATATAGCCACCTATTTCCCATTATCCGGTGGAATTCAAAAAATCATTACCGACCCTTTCAAAGAAGATTATTTCATCATCAAATCAGGCAGTGCCTTGTATAAATTTACTGTGGCCGACAAGAAATTGGTGAGTATCAATGATAGTTTCTCCGCCGATGATATGTCATTTTTAAACAATAGCAATTTAATTATCGTCGGAAAAGATGGTAAAGCTTACTCATATGACATTAGCTCAAAGGCAGAATTACCGATTCCGCTCAAGGCTGCCGGCAATATTTTCAAAGTATTTTTTTTAGGAAATCCAGACGAATTCGTGTTCACCATTGGAAAAAAGATATACAAGGGTAAAACGGATGGATCAATCACTTTACTTTCAGTGGATGGAATAGCTTCTAGCAGTTCCGAAATTCCCAATAATAACTCTTTGTCACAAAAGCAACCACTATCCACCCCGGCAAATACAGCAACAGTAAATACCACAACGGCAAATCAATCCAGTGCGGATAACAGTTTGAGTCCGACAGCCCTAATAACTATCCTCGTTATCGTTCTGGTTATTATAGGTGTCGTGCTTATTTACAAAAGAGTATCTTCCAAAAAAAATCCTAGCGATAAATCATAAGAATTGTCGAGAGGAATTTTAAATTTATATATCCTTAATTTTTAGATTATGCACAAAAAATTGTTGTTAGCTGCTTGTTTAGTTTTTTTAACCAGCACTTCTCCTTTGTTTTTCTTGACTCCATATCCGACTAAGCCAAATACAGCGCTCGCGGCTAGTTGTACCGGGGAAAATGGAGAAGCAGGCACCTGTACGGCTTCGGCCACTGATATTGCTTGTCCTACTGGGACAACCCAAGCTATATCTAAGGAGCCTTGCCCAAATGGCGGTCATTATTGTGTCAGTAAGACAGAAGGTACGGGCGCTAAGTGCCAAGCTGATAAGGGTACTTGCGTGTCTAATTCAATTGGCGGCAGTAGCAATTGTCCAAGTGGAACCAGTCCAGTTTCGGTCGCAAATGATTGTCCGTCGTTCAAGAGTTGCTGTGTAACAACTGATACTCCACCTACTCCTACTACTCCTGCTCCACCCCGTACACCGCTAGAAGAATGTAAGGTAAAATGCTACGCATCTGGCACAGTCACTACGGGTAACTCCGACCTGGATGCATGCGTTAAAAAGTGCAATGAATCATATCCCATTAACCCCACTCCTACTGATCCTACTCCTACTCCTCAAACCGGCAAAGGCCTTATCCCTTGCGGACATGGAGACAATCCGGCGGATGCTTGCACACTGTGTGATTTTATCATTGGCTTTAGGAAATTGATCGATCTGGCTTCAGAGTTGCTCATTACAGTGGCGGTCACGGGGATTTTCATTTCGGGTGTTATGTATATAGTCTCAGCCGGAAGCCAGCTCACAGAACAAGCCAAAAAATTCCTCTCCGCCAGCTTAATCGGTTTTGCCATCGTCTTGTCCGCTTGGCTTTTGGTCAACGTAGTGATGTGGGCGCTTTCCTTCAATCCGGAGATGAGTATCGGAAAAAAGGATTGGCACACTTTCGAGTGCACCAGTCAAAGCGCTTCCTCCTCCACTACTCCGACTGGATCCACCATCGCCGCCAAATAGGTTTTCGTTAAAATAAAATTATGTCTATACTTAAAAAAATATTTTTTCTTTCGGTTTTTGTCTTTGTTTTGTCGCTGCTTTTTTGGGGCATCTATAAACTTTCTTTTAAAGATAATTCCGCCACTGTCGCGGATAAAACTTCGACTAAGCCCGCGACACCAGTCGCCGCCGCGAATAAGATCGAGCCGGTTTCTGGAGAAGCAGTCATTGCGCCGACTTTGGCGGCGGATGGGAATAGTCTGAACTATTTTTTGGAAAAATCAGGACAACTTTTGCAAGTGGATTTTTACGGCAAGGTGCAACAGACCCTCTCGGCTAAAAATATTTCCAATTTGTCGGATGCGTATTGGTCGATAGATAAATTGAAACTGGTCATTAAGACTAAGGCGTCCGATAATGGTGCAACCTTTTCTTTTTTGGATCTTGCTTCCGGAGAAACTAAACCCTTGAAAGACAATTTGGACGAGGTGGCGTGGCAGACCAATGCCAACCGGATCCTGTATAAATATTACAGTCCTGAGACGAAAGAGCGCACGCTGAATGTGGCCGATCCGGATGGGAGCAATTGGACTAAGATCGCGGATTTGAACTATAAAAGTCTATCTGTGGCGCAAATTCCCAAGACCGGGTTGATTTCTTTCTGGAATACCGGTGATGCCTACGTCCAAACAAATTTTCAAGCCATCCCACTGCTTGGCGGGACGGCGAAAACTATTCTCGCGACTGGTTTTGGCGCGGATTATCTGTGGAACTTTTCAGGCGATTGGGCCTTGATCAGTCACAGCGATTCTCAAGGCGGGGCCAAGATGGAATTGGGGATGGTGAATGTGAATGGTGGGGAGTATAAAAATCTAGGCATCCCGACTTTCATCGACAAGTGTGTTTGGGCGGAAAATGGCCAAGCCATCTACTATGCCTTGCCCGGAGGGATTCCTGACAATTCCGTCTTGCCCAATGATTATAAAGCCGGGAAGTTCAAAACTGCAGATACTTTCTGGAAAGTCAATATTAAGACCGGAGAAAAAACTCGTTTGATTGAGACGGCGGATATCCCCGGGCAATATGATGCCAGTCAACTATTTTTGAATAAAAGTGAAAGCCTGCTTTTTTTCGTGAATAAAATTGATGGCAAGTTGTATCGATTGACGCTTTAAAAATAGAATTGGTTTTTTATTTTAGCGCCAAGAAGTTGAGCCAGAAGACGACTGCTAAATCATTTTTGAAATAAGTGGTGTCAAAAAATCCATGCGCTAAGATATAGACCATGATACCTAAGGCCAAAATACTAATCGTGTTTTGGTTTTTGTTTTTCAATAGATCTCTGGTCAGCAAGAATGCCAGTCCTAGAAAACCGATGAGGCCCAATAGTCCGCCTGAGAGCCAAAGATCCAAATATAAATTCTGCGGATGCGGGACGGCCCATTCCAGATAGGGCGGATAAAATTTTTGGTATTCCAAATATGCCTTTTGAAAATTAGCCGGACCAATGCCACGTACTGGGTTGTCTAAAATCATCTGTCCGGCTGAGCGCCAAATCGTCAATCGCGAGACTAAGGATGATCGCGGGCGAAGCTCTGTTAAGTTTTTGAATTTTTCACTATTGATTTGAAAAGATAGAAAACTAAAAACCATTATGGTTAACGCGGTGAATACGATGAGTAGCCTCTTGGCTTTTCGTGAGACTGCCCGAGTCCAGAGAACCACCCCGCTACCTAAGAGCATTGCCCCAAAAGTGGCGTAGGAAAGTGTGAAGAACAATGCTCCAGCGATAATGAACAGCGAGAAAATCTGCCAGCTATGGGCCCGTTGTTCTATTACTTGAGTCCCATCTTTTTTTTGGTTGTCATAACACAATCGCCAAAAACCAATAATGATGCCCGGCGCCAGATACATCGCCAAGTAATTAGGCGAGTTGAAAAAAGCTTCCAATCTTTCGTCATAAGTCAGTCGTCCGAGGAGCAAATACCCCCATGCAATTAGGGCCACAAAAAAAGCCGACTGGCCATAGACAAAAAAGATCTGCCTAATTTTTTCTTTGGCAATAACATCCGCTCCAATCAGCATGACTGCCAAGGGCAGGAGAAACCAGCTTTTTATGATACTGAGTGATTGCCAAGTCTGCCCATGGGAAAAAGTTGACCAAAAAAGTCCACCGAGCATCATGGCGCTACAAAAAATATATGGCCGATAAGCAGAATAAAAGGTTCTTATTTTTTCCGCTCGATAAAAAACCATCAGCCACCATAAACTAGCGCCGATTATCAAAATTTCCAGCACGTTCGTCCGCAATAGCCAAAGCTGCACCTTAATCAGATAAACCGGTAGGAAAAAAACGATGCCATAGATTAAATTTTCTAAGCTAAAGTATTGGCGCATAGTTTTCTGGGATATTGGAAAAAGCGATAATCATCAAAACGAGCGTCAAAACGACGGGCGAATAGAGGCCTGTTTCCACCACAGAATGCACGGCAAAGATAATGAGGCTCATCGCGGCACCAAGATAGAGCTTGTCTTCAGGTGCTTTTTTCATAAAACTCCGGACAGCAAAAAATAAAACACCACTCCAAGCTATAGCTGTCAGTAGGCCCGCTTCTGCCGCCACATCCAAGTAGGTGTTATGGGCATAAATCGGTTCTCGATAAGTGGCGAGGGGTGAAACCGTCAAAGGAAAATTGCCAATACCTACGCCGTGTGTAGGATGTTCCAAAATAGTTTCGGCGGCTTTTTGCCACATAAAGAGTCGCCCAACATTAGAGCCTTCCGTCGCGTCAAAACTGGAAAAAAACCGCGAAGAAATCGGGCCGGGAATAATCATGGCAAGTGCTAGAAAAAGCATACCTAAAAGAAATGCAATTTTATATTTTCGCACCAGATGGCGTTGAAACACCAAGCCCAAGGCCAGTGTTCCGCCCAGCAAGCCCAAATAGCCGCCCCGAGAAAAAGTGAGCAAGTCCGCCAGAAAAATGGTGCCGGCACAAACTAACCATAACTTTTTTTTCTGTTCGAAAAACAACGCCAAGGCTAAAGGTAGCAGCAGGCCGAGGAACAGCGCGAACATGTGCGGATCAGGGAAAATGGCAATGGCCCGGAAATAGGTGTGCCCGGAAACATTCACTAGCCAGGAGGGATGAGCGAAAACCGCTTGGGAAAAAGTTTCGCCTAAAAAAATAACGGCTACATATTTTGCCCACAGAAGATATAGTCGGTCGATGCCTAGCCAAAATTGGGCACTAAATTGCAAAATGCCTAGCATGGCCACTGCCATTCCGGAAACTACTAGCCAGGCAGCTACTTTTTTGAAAGCGGACTTATTTGTAACCACGCTGGCCACGACGAAATAAATTGGAAAAATTGAGAACAGGAAAGCCAACTTTCTTAGGCTCCAATCGACGTTTCTGGCAAAAAACAAGGAAAAGAAATTTAAAAAAAGAAAAAGCACGAGGAAGCCGGTCTGAAAACTATGGGCCAGCTTTATTTTTCTATCTCGCAAGCCTTTGGCTAGCCATAATAAAAAGACACCCAGAATAAGTACGCGGATAGACGCTAGGTCAACGCCAGGAGCTGGATTAAGCGCCACCTGGAAAGGCAGGTACGCCGCTAAAAGTAGCACGAGAGAAAACAACATATCCATTAGAAGAGGGGCTTAGTGCAACAAATAGCATAGTAAGCCCGTTGCGTCATACTGGCCATCTCTTTTTTAAAAATTTTTAGTTCTATCCAATTTACTAGCCAAGCAGTTCCAAAGAAAATGGCTGCCCAAGGGAGGAGATAGGTCGGCGTATTATTTTTGAAAAATAATAGCGTCGCTAAGATAGATGTATATTGTGCTTCTCTGGTCGTATCGACGCTTTTTCCTAAGTAAGTCACTTGGAGCATAGGGCAGAGTAATAATTTGTAGCCGGCCACCTTTGCTTGAAAACCCAACTGCGTCTCTCCACCGGAAAGGAGATACGCTTCATTCAAAAGCCCGGTTTTCCGAAAAACTTCGGCGCGGATAAGCGTAGTGCCACTTGGCAAATAGTCCAAGCGGAAGTCGTTTTCTTTGTGGACATCTAGCGCAGGCTCAAGTCTCATCTTGAGCCAGCTTATTTTTCCACCCGCCAAAACTAACTTGCGATTATTTTCAAAGACCAGTGGACTGTCAAGGCCAATCTGTGGGTCTTTTTCCATTTCGCTAATTAGTGCGGGCAGGATATTTTTTAGTCCGCGAATACCTTGTCTTAAGAGTAGGACGTACTGCGCCCCGCGTTCCAGCGCATATTTGATGCCTACATTCATGGCGCCGGCCACTCCGATGTCTGCACTATTTTTAATCACAATCACCTTGGAAAAGCTGCCTCGAACCTCCTCCAATAAACCGTCATTGGAATTGTTATCCACCAGAACAACTTCAAAGTTAGTATAGTCAAGACGAAAAATTTCAGTCATGGTTGCAAAAATGAAAGCATGACCATTACAATTTGGGATGATGATAAAAACCTTCGGAGCCTTCTCTCCTTCCGAAATAATTTTTTCTGTATTTTTCATAATATTCTCCAACCTTTTATATTGTGTCAGCCTACCCCTCGCCTTTTAAAGAGGATTGTATTCCTGAACGCCCTTCTTACTGATGATACTTTTGATATCATCCGCCTTAATCACCCCAAACAGCCAAAGAGCAATGACATAGACGGCTGTTCCGGAAATAGCCAAGAGAAAAAAATTGATTCTCTGGAAAAAGAAAAAGTATGTCGCCATAACTACGCCGGAACTCAGGATTCCATAGAAATTTTCGGCGGTCGGCAAATATTTAAGGTCTTTTATGATGACATAGAACGTAGCCCCCGTCACAAACAGCTCCGTCAGGACTGAAATCCAGGCCGCCGCCATATAAGAATATCTCGGAATGAAAATCAAATTAGCCACCACGTTGAAAACAGCCGCTAAGAACATTATCACCATTAATTTTTTTTGCTTATTGCCGACAATCAAGATGGAGTTTGAAAAATTACTGAAAAAGATGGCCGCCAAAGCAAAAATTAAGATTTTCAAAACCACAGCTGCCTTTTCAAAGCCGCTGCCTCCGATGAGATGGACTATCCCGCCGGAAAGAAACATGGTGCCCACTACTAATGCCACCACAAAAATCCAAAAAATCTTATATATCTTGTCAGAGATATCCTTAAAGCGCGCTTTGTCGGAAAAAATAGTTTGAGACATGATAGGGAAAACGAGTCCAGCCATCATAGTGGGAAAAAATGTGATATTTTCAATAACTTTATACGCCGCATTGTAAATGCCGACCTCGGCGCTGGTTTTCATGACTGAAAGAAGGATAGTATCAATCTTAAAATAAATAAATCCAATAAAAGCAGCAATGCCCAGGGGATAGGACTCTTTCACAAAAACTTTCCAATATTCAAAATCGAACCTCAACCGAAAAGATATATATTTTTTTGATAAGAGATATACTGCGGTGAAGCTAAACACCATATTGAAAAGCAGTGAAGAAATGATCCATAAAAATCCCAGATCAAGCTTTATCACCAAAAAAATCATCGATACTTGGATGATTTTTCCGATCAGCTCCACAAAAGCCACCTTATCCATGGCTAAATTTTTCTGGAAGACACCATTCAACACTTGATAGGAAGAGGAAAAAATGAAGGAGATGGCAATCAGAAAAATAGCTTCTTTCAGCTCGATAGGGTAGGGTAGGAACCAAAAAATGGCCGGCGAAAGCAAGAGTACAATGACCGAAGTGATGATTCTTAGAGAAAAAATGTTGCCGATTATTTTGGCTTCGTCCGCTCCAGGCCTGGAAATTTCTCGCGTAGCAGTAGAATAAAGACCAAGGTCAGCAATCGCTGAAAAGAGCGCTAAAAAAGCCAACACAGTAGCATACTCACCAAAACCAAAAGCGCCTAAATAGCGAGTGATCAGCCCGATGGAAAGTAGTGCTAAAACAGTCGAAATAATCTTGGAAGCACTGCTCACAATCACATTGTAAGCAATTTTACGAGCGATTACCATAATCCAGTGGGTGAATAAATTTTTAACTCCGGAAGAGCATCTAGACAGGTTTAATGATGACTTGCCTTTCCTCTCCTTCTCCGATACTCTCTGTTTTTATTTGATCATTGCTAGAGAGTTCCATATGGACCAAGCGTCTTTCATAGGGAGACATTGGCCGCAAGACAATCGCTTTTTGTTCGGCAATGACTCTCTCCGCCATGCTTTTAGCGAGGACAGAAATGGACTCGTTTTTTTCTTGGCGATAGAAGTTGACATCCAGGATGAAGTCAGCCTTCTCCTCAGTTTTTTTTCGGACAATCACTCGCGCCAGATGCTGCAAGGCTTGTAAATTTACCCCATATTGACCGATTAGATAACTTGATTCTTCCGTTTTAACATTGCAGACCAAATTTTCTTTCTCACCTTGAAAAACCTCTTTCATTTCAACCTCACTCTCGATGTTCATTTTTTTCGTTAGATCTAAAACCACCTGCTGAATTGTTTTTTTGATGTCAATCGGATCTTGCTCTTCCATATATTTTAAATTAGGTTAAATTACTTGATTTGTGTTCCCGGGCGGAGGGCTGGATTCTTTATCAATTTCTTCTGTTGCATTATAGCAAAAACAGTCGAAACGAGCCAATAGAGTGCCAGTCCAGTTGGAAACTTTACCCCGATAAAAAGGGTTAAGAGTGGTCCGAGGTACATCATTTGGGTGGACATCGTGCTGGCCAAATCAGGTGTAGCGGAGGCCGTTTTCGGCTTAGCCGGCATAATCATCTTGATTTGAAAATACTGAGCCACTGCCGCTGCTACAATTAGCATGATTTGAAAAAAAGATCCCACGCTCAGATGCCCGAAATTGATGGTTTTGGAAAGATCCACTAGCCCGAGGAAATATTGATTTATCTGCCCGGGATTGGGGATGAATAAATACAATTCTTTTGGATCTACGAGCAATCCCATTTTAGAAATATTGAATAAAACCCTGTAAATGGCGATTAAAAAGACTAATTGAAAAATGGTGGGCAAGCAGCCGGAAAAGGGGTTGGTTTTATTAGTCTTATAAAATTCCATTAAAGCTTTGCTTTGTTTTTCCTTATCTTTTTTGTATTTTTCCTGAATTTCCTTGATTTTTGGCTGCAATTCTTGCATTTTCTTTTGCGATTCGATTTGTTTTTTGGACAAAGGCAAAAGAGCTAGCTTGATAAGGATGGTAACGATGATAATGGCGAGGCCAAAATCATGAAAAGACAAGGTGTTATAGACAAAAATCAAAAGATTATAAAGCGGGCGGTATACAATCTCATTAAACAAAAACCCCATGTTTTTTATTTTATTTATTTAATCAGCAAGTTTCCTCGTTGCAAGGCATTTTTCAAGCTTTGCTCAAGTTTTTGATAGGTTGGCTCAGTCGCTTCCTTTTTCAGCATAATCACGATGTCGCATCCGCTTTTCATCTCCTCCAGGTGTTTTCTGACGATGTCACGCAACCATCTTTTGGCTTGATTGCGCGCCACGGCCGTAGAAGAGAATTTAATGCCGATAGAAAAGCCGATTCTGATCGTGTTAAGTTTATTACTCGCCACCTTTAAAGAAACATTTTCAGAAGAAAAAAATCGGCCATTTTTGTACACTAAGTCGAAATCTTTGCCTAAAGTAAGCCTATTTTCGCGAGAAAGCATCTTTTTAAACGGTGGTTAGTTTTTTCCTGCCCTTCTGGCGTCTGCGCTTGATGACATTTTGTCCGGAGCTGGTTTCTTGGCGCTTGAGAAAGCCGTGGCTGTTCCTTCTTTTGGTAGTTTTCGGTTTGTAGGTAACGCTCATATATTTCCTTATAAGTTAAAAGTTTAAGTACTTAGAAGTGTACCAGTTACAGATGCAAAAGTCAATTAAGCTGGATGATTAGACGCCATAATTTGATTTTACATCCTCGGCGTGGTAGTTTAAGAATATGGAAACAGAGGAAATCCCAAAATATATAATAGAAGTCATACAAAAACTGGAGGCAGCGGGCCAGGAGGCTTTTTTGGTGGGCGGCTGCGTGCGGGATATGCTACTCGGGAAAGTGCCCAAAGATTGGGATGTGGCGACGACGGCACACCCGGAAGAGGTTACGAAAATTTTTCCGGACGCCAAATATGAGAACGGCTTTGGGACGGTGATGCTACCAATCAAATATCTCCTGGGAGAAACAGCGGAGAAAAGCGAAGATAATCTGGGCGTGGTGGAAGTGACGACCTACCGTATCGAATCGAAATATAGCGATAAGCGGCATCCGGACAGTGTGAAGTTTGCTGAGACGCTGGAGGAAGATTTGAGCCGGCGGGATTTTACGGTGAATGCCATGGCAGCCCAACCCCTCCCCAGCCCTCCCCTGAATACAGGAGAGGGGGCTGAGTACGAGTTGATTGATTTGTTTGGCGGACAAAATGATTTGGAGAATAAAATTATTCGGGCAGTGGGGGAGGCGAGTGAAAGATTTGATGAGGATGCATTGCGTATGATGCGGGCGATCCGTTTTGCGGTGCAACTTAATTTTACGATCGAGGAAAATACTTTTGCAGCTATCAAAAAGAATGCTGGTAATTTAAAATTTATTTCGCAGGAAAGGATCCATGATGAATTTGAGAAAATAATTTTATCGCCGTTGCCGGCGGCTGGGATGGAGATGCTGCATGAGGCTGGTTTATTGCAATATATAATTCCGGAAATTGAAATCGGTTATGACGTGACCCAAAGTCATCATCACTATTATGGGCCGTATAATACAGTCTATAAGCATCTATTGGCCAGTCTTGAAAAATGTCCGTCCGAGAAATTGGAAGTCAGATTGGCAGCGCTTCTGCATGACGTGGGAAAACCAAATGTAAAACGGGGACAAGGAGAAAATGCGACTTTCTATAATCATGAATATGTGGGAGCCAGATTGGCCGAACAGATTTTAAAGAGACTGCGCTTCTCGACCAAAGTGATTGAAAAAGTAGTACTGCTTGTCAAAAATCACATGTTCTATTATAACGTCGATGAAGTGGGCGAGGCGGGCGTGCGTCGCGTGGTGCGGAAAGTCGGCTTGGAAAACATCAATGATTTGATCGATGTGCGCATTGCCGATCGTTTGGGGAGCGGCGTGCCGAAAGCGGTGCCATACAAGCTGCGCCATTTCAAATTCATGGTGGAGAAAGTTTCGCACGACGCGGTGTCGGTGAAACAACTGAAAGTCAATGGCCATGATCTGATGAGCGAACTGAAAATGACACCCGGGCCGAAAATCGGGACAATTCTGGATGTGCTTTTGGCGGAAGTGATTGAGGACGCAACGCTGAATGATAAAAATAAATTACTTATGCGCGCCAAGGAATTGGACAAAGAAGATGTGGCGGCTCTGCGGAGAACAGCGAAGGATAAAATTAAAGAAGAACAAAAAGAAGAAGAAAAATTGATAAAAAATAAATATCATGTGGGATAAAACTGCCTCAAATAAGGGCAGTTTTATTTTTCTCTTGGATGCCTTATAATGGTAAGTGAGCATACATTTTCAAAGTAGTAATTTTTATGGCTTCACAAATATCGCATATTATTTACGCGAAAAAATATTTCGATCAGTTGGAGGCTGGGCAGGTTGAAAGTGCGATTAGAATAGACAAGGAAGAATTTTTGCTGGGCTGTGTGTTCCCGGATATCCGGCGGATCGATCCAAAAATAAAAAGACGGGATACTCACCTATGTTTTTCCCCGCTGGATCTGAATTTTTCCGGGCTGTCATCTTTCCAAGCCGGCTGGAAATTCCATCTATATTGCGATATGCGGCGGGAAGAAATTTTGAATAAATATAAATTTTACGAATTGCCTCACACCACGGATGTGTATAATCAGCCGGCGAAAGATTTGGAAGATGAATTGGTGTATGGCGAATATAATAATTGGGAAAAATTAGTCAATTATTTCAATAATCCTCCCGCGGTGGAAACCGGATTGGATTTTGATCCAGCTAGTTTTTTTCTGTGGTATGCCATGATTGCCAGATATATTGAAAAGAAACCGGATGACAAAAGTATGCGATCTTTTCTGGTGAAACAACCGGGGTTGCTGAAAGATTTAGATGGCATCATGGAGAGTGTCAGAGAATTGCGCAAGAATGAAAAAGCCAAGGGGATTTTAGGGAAGGTGTGGCAGGAGGTGGTGTGAACGCGTGTTTTATAGTAATATCGTTTTTTATTTAACTCGAACGTGCATTTTTTTGCTAAAATTTTCCTAAGTCGACGGCTGGTACGGAAAATTTTAGAAAAAATCCGCATTCTCAGACAGGAAATAAAAAACAATATTACTATAAAATACTTAGAGAGATAGAAAAGAGGAATGGAATATAATCTAATAATAATTTTATGAAAAGCGATATTGAAATTGCACAGGCGGCGGAGATGAAAAATATTAAAGAGATTGCTAGTATTTCCGGAATAGATGAAAAAGAGTTGGAACTCTATGGAGATTATAAAGCCAAATTAAAGCCGGAGCTGTGGGAGCGGATTAAAAAGAACAAAGATGGGAAATTGATTTTGGTCACGGCCATTAATCCGACGCCGGCCGGCGAGGGTAAAACCACTACGTCCATTGGTCTCGCAATGGCGATGCGGCGTTTGGGAAAAAAGGCTATGTTGGCAATTCGTGAACCGTCACTGGGGCCGTGTATGGGCATGAAAGGCGGCGCGGCGGGTGGCGGGTATGCGCAAGTGATGCCGATGGAGGATATCAATTTACATTTCACGGGCGACCTGCACGCCATCACCACAGCGAATAATTTGCTGGCAGCTATGATTGATAATCATATTTTTCATGGTAATACTCTCGGAATTGACCCGCAAAGGATTCTCTGGAAGCGCGCGCTGGACCTGAATGATCGAGCGCTCCGAGAAGTGGTGGTGGGCCTGGGCGGAAAAACGCAAGGGGTGCCGCGAGAAGATGGGTTTAATATTACCGTGGCTTCGGAGATTATGGCCATCCTATGTCTGGCGGAGAACATGACCGATATCAAAAGAAAGTTAGAAAAAATAATTGTGGCTTATAATTATACTAACCAACCGGTTTTCGCACGCGAACTGAAAGTGGTGGGGGCGTTGGCGACACTTTTGAAAGATGCAATCAAACCGAATTTGGTCCAGACGCTGGAACATACGCCTGTGCTCATTCATGGCGGGCCGTTTGCCAATATTGCCCATGGGTGCAATAGTGTTCTCGCCACGCGCTATGGTCTGAAATTAGGCGATTATCTTATTACGGAAGCGGGGTTCGGGGCGGATCTGGGGGCGGAAAAATTTTTCAATATCAAATGTCGCGTGGCTAAACTGAAGCCGGCCGCGGTAGTGCTGGTCGCCACCGTACGAGCCTTGAAATATAATGGCGGAATGGACAAAGAAGCCCTGCCTTTGCCGAGTACGGTTTTTTTGAAACGAGGCCTGCCGAATTTGGAAAAACATATTGAAAATTTGAAACGTTTTGGAGTGCCGGTGGTAGTGGCTATCAATGTTTTCCCGACTGATACGCACGCAGAATTGAAAATGCTGGAAGATGCCGTGAAAAATTTAGGTGCGGCCTATGCGGTGTCAAGAGTGTGGGAAAAAGGCGGGGCGGGCGGGGAAGAATTGGCTCGGGCAGTGTTGGAAACATTGGAAAAAAAGCGAACTAATTTTAAATTTACTTACAGCGAAACGCAGCATATCAAAAATAAGATCGAAGCTATCGCGCAGCATATTTATGGGGCGGATAAAGTTTCGTTCAGTGTCAAAGCGCAAAAGCAAATGGAAAAATTGCGACAAGATAAGTTGGACAAGCTGCCGATCTGCATCGCCAAAACCCAATATTCCTTGTCGGATAATCCCAAATTGCTCGGTCGGCCGAAAGGTTTTACACTGGCAATTTCAGAACTCCACATTTCCAATGGCGCGGGATTTATTGTGGCGATGGCCGGGGACATCATGACGATGCCGGGATTGCCGCGCGTTCCGGCGGCGGAAAAGATTGATGTGAACGAGGAGGGAAAAATTTCCGGCTTGTTTTGAGTTATATTGCCAGTGATTATTTTGAACAAATTAACTCGAAAGCTTATTTTCTAACCAAAATTATTTTGACGACCGACGGCTGAAAAAAATAATTTTAGAGAAAATAAACTTTCTCAGACAGGAATTTTTTCAAAATAATCACTGGAAATAAATTAATAATAAGTATATGGCAAAAATTTTGGATGGAAAAAAAATAGCAGAGGAAATTAAAGACGAACTGCGGCTGGAGATTTTGGCGTTGCAAAAAAAAGACGTTGTGCCCGGATTAGCGGTAGTTTTAGTGGGAGATGATGCGGCATCGAAAGTGTATGTGGGCGGCAAGGAAAAAGTTTGTCAGGAGCTAGGAATTTTTTCCGTGGTGCATAAATTGCCAGCGAACGTGAGCGAAAGCAATATTCTAAACTTAATTGAAGAGCTAAATGCGGATAAAAAAATTCATGGAATTTTAGTCCAGTTGCCGCTACCGGGAAATATCAATCCGCAAAAAATCATCGGCGCCATTTCTCCTAAAAAAGACGTAGATTGTTTCCATCCGGAAAATGTCGGGAAGATGTTTTTGGGAGAGGTGATTTTTCTGCCGTGCACCCCGGATGGCATCATAGAAATTTTGCAAAGATATGGCATTGAAATTTCCGGCCAGAATGTGACTATTGTCGGGCGAAGCAATATTGTGGGGAAACCTCTGTCCATGCTGCTACTCCAAAAAAACGCGACGGTCACAATAGCGCATTCAAAAACCAAAAATTTGTCAGCCGAAACATTGCGGGCGGATATTTTGGTTTCGGCGACGGGACGCGCTGGACTAATCACGGCGGATATGGTAAAACAAGGAGCAGTTGTCATTGACGTGGGAATGAATCGTGATGAGGCTGGAAAGTTGGTGGGCGACGTGGATTTTGCAGGAGTTTCTGCGGTGGCCGGGGCGATTACACCGGTGCCTGGTGGAGTGGGGCCGATGACCATTGCCATGCTTATGAAAAATACAGTGGCAGCCGCTAAAAATGCCGAATAAAATTATGCAACTCGAGATAAAAAACATGAAAGAAAATCCGGTCAACGCTCTGCGGCGGTTGGGCTATTCTTTTCAAAGGCAGGAAGGCGCCGAAATGAGTTTTGTGCGGCCTTTCGGCGCGTCGGGCTATCCTAGATTTCACATGTATGTTAAAATGACAGGCGCGACCATGGCGATTAATATTCATCTGGACGCCAAGAAAGAAACTTATGGAGACGACACTCGTCATCATGGCGAATATGAAAATAGTGGAGCGCTAGCAGAGGAAGTGCGTAGACTAAAAATAATTTTAGAATAGGATAAAAATGTTTTGCCCAGATGGCGGAATGGTATACGCGCCAGTCTTAGGAACTGGTGGGAGAAATCCCGTGGAGGTTCGAGTCCTCTTCTGGGCACAGGATGAACGATAAAAATTAAATATGCCTTGGTGGCGGAATTGGTATACGCGCATGCTTCAGGAGCATGTTCTCGCAAGGGATTGGGAGTTCGAGTCTCCCCCAAGGCACCATGAAAGAAACAGTCATCTTCAAAAAAAATGCGAAACAACGAATTGATAAATTCCTGAAAGAGGAAATTTTTTTGAATATGGAGATGACGCGCGGGGAAATTATTCGGCAGATAAAAAACGGTAGTGTTTTGGTGAACAAGATGCCAGTAAAACCGAGCTATTTGCTGAAAAAAAACGATGAGGTTGAAATGGACATTACGGAAGGTGCTGTGGTACTTTCACCGAACAAAAATGTTAAATTTGGAATAATTTTTCAAGATGAAAATATGATTGTGGTGGATAAACCGGCCGGCCTGCAAGTCCATCCCAGCACGAAAAATGAAAGCAACACTTTAGTGCATGGTTTGCTCTATAAATTTCCGGAAATCGGCAATGTTGGAGATGCTCCAGAGACGCGCCCCGGCATTGTGCATCGCTTGGACCGCGGGACGAGTGGGGTGTTGATCGTAGCGAGAAATCAAAAAACATTTCTGTCGCTCAAACAAAAGTTTAAGAATAGGGAAATGAAAAAAAAGTATTGGGCGGTGACGTACGGCGCACCGGAAAAGAGCGGAATCATTGATGCGCCGCTGGCCCGGGCAGCCAATTATAAAAAACAAATCGTAGCTTCGGGTAAAACCAAGACCAAAATTCGCGCCGCGGTGACAGAATTTATCACTTTAGAGAAATCTGAAAAATATGCTCTCTTGGAAGTTTCTCCTCGGACCGGCCGGACGCATCAGATCCGGGTGCACCTCACTTCCATCGGTCATCCGATTGTGGGAGATGAAAAATACGCACAAAAGAAATTTTCGAATGAAGAAACTGCGCCTAGACTTTTCTTGCACGCCTTAACTTTGGAGTTTGAACATGATGGCCAAAAATATAAATTCGCTTCTCCAGCGCCCGCTGATTTTCAGGATTTTTTGGAAAAAAATGGACTTTGGCCCAAGGGGTTGACGAAAAGGGGATAAAAGGATAGTATAGAAAAGCTAAAAACCGAGTTGAGACTCATAAAAAATGCTCAAAGTCAGTCTTCGAGACTTTTTTATTTAGATAATTATTGTTATAATAAAACTATGAAACAGGAGATCATTGAATTCAATAAAGTGCTTAGAGGAGAAAACCCAGCTAACTTCCACGCGGGTGATATTGTGAAGGTCCACTTGAAAATTAAAGAAGGCGCCAAAGAAAGAGTGCAGATTTTTGAGGGCTTGGTGATTGCCGTCAAGGGCCGCCAAAGCTCTTCCATGACCATTACTGTGCGCAAAGTTACCCACAGTGTAGGCGTGGAAATGATTGTGCCGATTTTGTCGAAAAACGTGCAAAAAATCGAGCTTATCAAGAAAGCCAAAGTGAGAAGATCCAAACTATACTACATCAGAAGTCTTACTCCGAAACAGAGTCGCATGAAATATAAGGATATAAAAGACTTTGCCAAAGTGGAAAAACCGGAAGCCGTGGTGGATGAAAAATTAAGTGAAGAAGAAATCAAAGCTGCGGAGAAGGAAATGGGCCAGGAGGAAGTGAAGGAAATAGCGGCTGCTCCAAAAACTGAAAAAACTGAAAAACCCCAAGAGACGGTGTAGGTTAAATAGTCGGTGGCCTTCGTGGTGGAATTGGTATACACACATGCTTGAGGTGCATGGGTCGCAAGGCCATGCGGGTTCGAGTCCCGCCGAAGGCACCTAGAGGGGGATCCTTAGCTCAGTTGGCTAGAGCGCCTCGTTTACACCGAGGATGTCATAGGTTCGAGTCCTATAGGGTCCACATCGGCCGGGTTAGCTCAGTGGTAGAGCAGAGGACTGAAAATCCTTGTGTCCCCGGTTCAATCCCGGGACCCGGCACCAAAAAAGTAGAAAATAGTTAGAGGTCTCCTTCGCGACTAGCGGGCTTCGCCCACCGAAAGTCGCTTTGGCGACTAAAAGCGGGTATCGTATAGTGGCTATTACACTAGGTTGCCAATCTAGTGACACGGGTTCGATTCCCGTTACCCGCTCAGAACAGCAGAGACAGCCTCAAATTGGGCTGTTTTTGTTTTGTTTAAGGCAAAATCAGTCAGTTCTAATGCGGGATTTTATTTCGAGCTTAGAGTGCTGCTTATCAAAATATGCTATAATTTAAAAACCAGAAAAATAATAAAAAAAACCTATTTGCATGGGTATAAAATTCAAAAAAACCTTTGATCTTAAGAAACAGAATAAGCAAAAAATGTTTATTGTGCTAGTTTCTTTCCTACTTTCTTTTTTTGTCGTGCATTTCTATTCAACTCATTTCAGTCGGTACGTTTTTGTCAAAGGTTATCATATCCATCATTTCTATTTCGGGACTGTGGCTCTTTTTCTGGGTGGCATTTTGGGAGTTCTGAGTGTGGGTGAGCGAAAAAAGAAAATTGCGGCGGCACTGATCGGAATTGGCACGGGACTTTTCGCCGATGAGATTGGGATGCTTTTGAATTGCACGACGGTGGACCGGCAATGCGCCTACTTTTTCCCTGATACGCCGGACATAATCATGATCATTACCGTACTTATTGTTTTCCTAATTGCCATGGCGGATTCTGATCCGGCCGCTTTTCGTGACCGGCTTCTCGCGAGAAAAACCAAGCCGGAATAATTTTGGGAAAATAGAATAACTCTCGGGAATTTTTAGGCGGTTGGATTGTGATAGATAGGCGGATATCAATTTAGACCGGATTATCTTATGAAAAGAACAATTATTTTTTCTGTAGCGCTTTTTTCGATTGGCTTAATGGCAGTTTCTTTTTTTGTTTATCGTGCCCACCAGAGACCGGTGGTCAAAGAAGTGGTGCCAGGTCCGGTGCGGGTGGATAATGAGAATGTTTTTTTTGCACCGCCCTATCATTACAACCCGCCGCCACTGTCGATGAAGACGATGAAAATCAAGGGTTGTGTGACGGATGGGCTTTTGAGCGGCTACGGCGATGATACGGACGCTGAGGCGGCCATGATTAACCGTTCGGAGTGTGTTTATCTGCATCGAGCGTTGGAAACTTGGGCGGCTCCGCCGGATTTTGCTAAAGCCTTGGATGTGATGCAAAAGATTACCAAACCAAACGTTATTTATGGCATGTTTTTGGCGGAAGATATCAAACGCGGGACGAAATATTTCTATCCGGACGAAAATCGGTATTTTGATTTTTCGGAGATGTGTCGCAGTGGTTCGGATAATGCTTGGGGGGAACACACCTGTAAGCCGAATATTAATAGCAAGGAATATCGCGCGTATTTGAGTTTTGTCACTCATCGAGCCATGGACATTGGCATCCAGAGCTTTCTTTTCGGGCAGATATATTATCAAGATAACCCGGATCTTGGCCAATCTAAAATTCAAGAAGTCTTGGATGATATGCGTGCTTATGCCAAGAAGAAAGACATCCAGATTGCTATTGGGGCACAAACCGGGACAAATACTGATGAAAATTATCTGAGAAAATTTGATTATATTGAAGGCGGCGTGGGAATCGGAGACGCCGGCACGATTGAAAATGGCCCCTGCTGGAGCCAGCTGCAAAGCTGTTGGGCGCTGCTCTGGAACGATCAATATGCCTCGCGCGCCAATAATGTTATCGTAGCCCTGGATTGGAGCGGCCTGAAATTTGATGATATGAGTGCTTTCGCTCGGATGAATCCTGCCAAACGGAAAGCCACTCTTAATCAGCTATATAATTATTTCACGGCTAAGCGCATCGGTTTTCTTATGCCAATGATGGCCACACTCAATGAAGACAATGGCGGCTGTCGCGGGCCCAAGAAGCGTTTCTACAGCGCCAGTAACGCCTATACTTGCCAAGATGAGAGCGTGATAAACAGTCTTCTTAAGGCGGGGAAGTAGGAAACAGATAAAATTACAAGGGAAGTAATCAAAGCCTAATTTTTGGGCTTTTTCTTTTACGCGAGTGAATAGAAAGGGGAAATATTGGAAAAAAATGGCTTAAATAAGGTACATTATCCAAAACGGCTTGACTTTAAGATGATAATTTGCTATAATCTTAAGTCAATTGAATATGGATAAAAGAATGATTCGATTGTCCGTCTTTCTTGGGAACCTAGACAAGTAAAGATGTTTAACAATTAAAAAATGTTTAATGCGTATCATTAGTGCTTACATAGCCATCTTGATCGCTATTCTTTTGGTCAGCCCAAAAGTAGCGTTCGCCGATGAGCTTCCAGCGTCTAATGAAACAAAAATAAATTTTAAAATACAAGATAGTGGGATGATAAGTAGCGGCGTGACATTGGTGGACAATAGCCATGTGCTGCTCGCCTATAATCCGAACAACTTTAAGAGCACGGTGGCCGTATCAGAAGAGGACACTAAAAGAGATATGGCCCTAGCGCGCTTCAAATCAGACTCGCGAACGCGTAATCTGCCTGATGGAAAGTTCACTATCAATGCTTCCGCCTATACGGCGGCGGCCGATGAATGCGGGAAATCCGATGGGGTGACTGCTTCCGGCCTCAAGGTCAAGGAAAATGAAACGCTCGCTTGCCCCGCTCAATTTCCTTTTGGCACAAAAATCCAAATCGAAGGCATGGGCACCTATATCTGCGAAGATCGTGGGGGTGCGATCAAAGTCAATCATATAGACATCTATATGCAAACTAAAGCGCAAGCTTTCAGTTTTGGCCGACAAAACTTGGTGGCCGAGGTGGTCATCTAAGAAGAAGTCAAAACAAAAATCCTTCCTGGTAATGGGAAGGATTTTTTGTTTTATTGACTATAAAGAGTGGGTTTGGTAAGATTAGTTATAGTTTTGGATGATAGGTCGTGTGGCCGAGTGGTTAGGCAAGGGTCTGCAAAACCCTGTACCCCGGTTCAAATCCGGGCGCGACCTCAAATGAAATTATGGGAGAGTGGTGAAATGGTATACACTCGACACTTAAAATGTCGCGGAGCTTGCTCCATGAGGGTTCGAGTCCCTCCTCTCCCACCTAGATAGTATTTAGATTAAGCATTTTTCGTAAAAACAAAAAAAATGTACTTTTTTAAAGGAGGCTAGGAAAAATATGGATTTACCCAGAGGATGTACTGGTAGAAGTGACTGTCGTTGTGGGCAACCCAAGTGTTTAGCCCGGGAGTATGCAGCTTGCTCAATAGAGGCTAAAATTTCTTATAAAATACATGGAAAATGCCTTCGCACAGAATTATATTTAGAACACGCTGAATCAGCTAAACGTATGTTTAGAGATTCAGACGAAGCTGGCTTTAAAAGGCGTATTGAAGAATTATAAGATTGTGCGCTGAGGCTTTAATCTTGCGACAACTCATTTTTACATGAGTTGTCGCTTTTTATTTCTTTTAATATTTTAGGAATACGCTTAAAATCTTTAATGAGGGTTTCACGCATTGAGCCGTTGTAGAGTGCGGCAGCTGGATGATAGAGTGTGTAGAAAATTTGTGGTCCGATGCCTTCGATTTCGCGGCGCATGACGTGACCATGCATTTCGGAAATTTTTTGGCCGGGGAGAAATCTTTCCATGGAATGGCGGCCGAGAGTGACGATCAGTTTTGGTTTTATGATTTTAATTTGTGCCAGAAGCCATGGCCAGCACAGTTTTATTTCTTCGGGGCTTGGGTCGCGATTGGCTGGCGGACGGCATTTGCACACATTAGCGATATACACTTCTTCGCGCTTAAGCTTGATGGTGCTGAGCATTTCGTCTAGGAACTTACCAGCCGCGCCCACGAATGGTACGCCGGTTTCATCTTCTTTTTTGCCTGGGGCTTCGCCGATGAACATGATTTCCGCCTCGGCTGAGCCCGCTCCCGGCACAACGCGCATGCACCCAGGACGCAGAGCGCAGAGGGAACAGGCGGACATCTTGGCGTTCAGTTGGTTGAGTTGGGATTGTTTGGACATAGTTTTATTTCAAGTCGTGCACTCTTATCAGTTCAAACTTCCCCGTTTCTGTTTCCCAGGTCGCGAAAGTCGGTGGATAGATTTCGCCGGCGGTCGTGCCGGGATTAAGTAGAGTGCAAATACGCGCTGGATTGTCCTGGGCTGGCGCGGAGACGATCCAAGGCTTGTGGGTGTGGCCGTAGAAAACGAAATCATATTTGCCGGTGCGGGCCAAACTTTTGGCCTTGTCCGGATAGTGGACGAAAGCCACATTCTTTTTTTCGATGACCGCTTCGCCGAAATTTTTGAACAAATAGGTGTTGCGGTATTTTTTTTCTTCGGCCAAATCGCGCAGGTCATCAAAATCCATATTGCCAAAAGTGTATAGAATGTTACCGGAAAAATTGTCATTCAAAAAATCTAAAGTTTCTTTCGACGCCAAATCGCCGCAACAGATCATGGTTTGAATTTCATGTTCTCGGCAATAGTTCAAAACTTTGGCAAGGTTTTCTTCATTATTGTGAATGTCGGAAGTGATGGCGACGAGCATAGGATTATTTTCTAAATTTTTTCAACAGTTCAATATCTTCCATGACTTTATCATGCTCTGTTTCCAAAATCATATCAATATTATTTTTTTCGGCCAAGGCGACGATATTTTTGAAAGCTTCTGATCCGATTAATCCTTCTCCGATGTGAGTGTGGCGATCTTTTTTGGAGCCGCATTCGGTGAGGGAGTCGTTGGCGTGGATGAGCTTTATTTTTTCGAGACCAATCTCGCTATCGATCTGTTGAAGGAGGGACATGTCGCGACCTGTCCGTACGTCAAATTTTCGCCAATCGTAACCGGAAGCGAAGGAGTGCTGGGTGTCCAGGCAGATGCCGTTGAGCTTTGGATGATTGACGAGCTGAATAATTTTTGCAATTTGGGAAAAAGTGGCGCCAATTATTTTTCCAGCACCGGCGGCGTTTTCAATTAATAATTCTGTTGAACCAGTATAGCCGTCTAAGGTTTTCGCAATCATTTCGGCGGTTTTGGTGGTGGCTTCTTTTTCGTCCAAGTCACCGGCACTGCCGAGGTGAGTCATGACAAATTTGGCGCCGAGAAGACTGGCGCGTTCCAGTTCATCGCGCACGACAGAAACTGAACCGTAGCGGATGCGGTTGTTGGCGGACACGAAATTGATATAATATGGCGTATGGACGACAAAATTTTCCAGCTTATGTTTTTTCATCTCGGTCGAAAATTTTGCCAAAACTTCTTCAGTCAATTCAGGTGCTTTGCCGCCTTGCGGGGAACGGGTGAAAACCTGAAAACATTCCGCTCCCAAATCATCCGCTCTTTGCGGAGCATTGAAAATTCCTTGGGCAATGGAAACGTGACAACCTATTTTCATAGTATTTAGTATAAATTATCTTGTATCTAGTATAAGATACAAACAAGTAATAGCCAAATTGCAAAAAAACAGCCGTCAGACTGGTTTTGTATGAAAAATATGAAATTTCCATTTAAACTATTTCCCACCCATCTTCCGTTTCTCGGATGGTGCCTTTGATTTCAAAGCCGGAAGCGAGTTTGTGGCCGCCGCCGCCGAATTGGGCGGCTATGGCTGAGACGTCGACGCCTTTGTATTCTTCAGAGCGCAGACTGCCTTTGATCGTGCCGTCGCCGCGTTCACTTAAAATCAGGGCGAATTTGGTGCCAGGGACGGTGTTCAGGATTTCAGAAACCCGGGCGATGTCTTCGGTGCTGGCGCCACATTCTTCCAAATCATGTCGCGTGAGGACGGAGGCAATCATGCCATTTTTCGGATTGATGCGGGCTTTTTCAAAAGCTTTGCCCCAGAGGCGAAGAGTAGCGATATTTCGATTGGCAAAGGAAGTTTGCACGATTTTGGCCATAGGAGCGCCAGCTTTCATAAGGGCGGAGGCGATAGTCATGACGCGCGGGGTAGTGTTGGAATGTTGGAACATGCCGGTGTCGCTGAGGATGCCAAGCAAGAGGCAAGTAGCCATTTCGCGAGTGATTTTAATCTGCATAGCCTCAAAAAAGTCATAGATAATTTCGCAGACGGAAGAATATTGCGCCTCGATGATGTTGATGTCGGCGCGGATAGTGATGTCCGGATGATGGTCGATGAGGGCAATCACTTGATTTTCAGAAAAATCATTTTTTATCTTTTCAAAACCACGCTCGACGCTGTCAGCCGCGATAACGAGGTTATATTTTTTCAGGTCCAGCTGGTCGGGGTGAATGAAATCGACGTGGGCGACATTTTTGAGATAATCCGGGAAAACATCGAAACAAGCGATGTCGACATTTTTCCCCAGGCCCAGGGCATACGCGCGCAAAGCTAAAACCGAGCCGACCGTATCGCCGTCCGGTCTGGAATGCGCAAAAAGCAGAATATGTTCAGATTCTTTAATGGCAAAATTAAGAGTGTTGAATTCTTGAGCGAAGGTTGACATGATTGTCGTGTATTAAAAAGATGCTTTCTTTACTAATTACTAATCATGTGCGAATATACTAATTTTTATAAAGCAGGCTATGCTTAAAAATAAACCAAGTCCGTTTTTAAGGGATTGGTATATTAGTATTTAATTTGTAATTCGTAAAGATTATTCTCACGAAGATTAACGGATCTCTTTAAGAATCTTCTCGATTTCGTCAGCTTTTGATTCGGTGAAATCGACGCGGAATTCGACTTTGGGCAGCGGCTTCATATGCAGTTTTTTGTTGAGACTGCCTTGAATGCGGTACGCTTCTTTTTGCAAAGTTTTAATGGCGTAATTGATTTCAGATTCCGGGAAAATACTGACGAATATACGAGTATAGCGGAGATCAGGAGAAGTGTCAACCTTAGCGATCGTTATGAAAACACCCTCTTTGAGGGAGAGCTCTTTTAATAGAATTTCATCCACGGTTTGGCGGACGAGATCGTTAATCTTAATAATACGATTCGACATAAACTTAATTTAAAAATTTCAAAATCCAAATTTCAAATGACAAATAAAATCTAAAATCAAAATATCAAAAAATTATTTATTAATTTTGTCATTTGAAATTGATTTGAAATTTGTAATTTGATATTTGAAATTTCTACAAGGTTCTTTTTTTGATTTCTTCGCGATAACACAAGAGGGTGTCGTCGACTTTGATTTTAGTTTCGCCAAGGAAAGTGACGCCGCATTCTTTTTGTTTAGTGACTTCATCGACGTCCACTTTGTTTTCTTGCAGATTCTTAAGGGTGCCTTTGCCGATGACATTCTCGCCACGCATCACTTCCAGGAGGGTGCCGTTGACCATTTTGCCGGTAAGAATTTTTCCACCGACAATCATATCGCCGCGACCGGTTTTGAAAATAGCCAGCACTTGCATCTTGCCAAAATCCGTGCGTTCCACAATTGGCGGCAGCATGGCGACCAATTTGCTCTTGATATCATCCACCAATTCATAAATGACGCGAAAGTTTTTGATTTCCACTTTGGCGTTTTCGGCCATGCGTTTGGCCACGGTGGTGGCTTCGACATTGAAACCATAAACAATCGCATGGGTGTTGCCAGCCAAACGGACATCGGATTCGGTGATGTTGCTGACACCCATTTCGATGTAATCAATAGCCACTTCGTCGGATTTGATCTCGCCTAAAATTTGCAAAATAGCTTCCAGTGATCCTTGCACATCAGACTTAAGGATGATGTTCAAGCGTTTCACTTTTTCATCCACAATGGTTTTCATCACAGTGCGAGTATTTTGGGCTTCTTGGTTGCCGGTTTGGTTGAATTTTCCGATAAGCGCACGATTTCTGGCGTTGGCCTTGTCAGTGGCGACTTGTAGGATATCATTAGAATTGGGGGCGCTGTTGAGGCCGATCAAACTAATAGGAGACGATGGGCCGGCTTCGGTAACGCGTTGACCTTTGAAATTTTCAATGCGGCGGACTCGGCCATAGGTCGTGCCAGCCACTATATCCTGACCTTCTTTAAGCACCCCGGTTTTCACTAGGATAGTGGCCACCGGACCTTTTTGCGGATCAAGATGGGATTCCAAAACGACGCCCAAGGGATCGCGGGCATAATCGGCTTGAAAGTCTTCCACCTCAGCCACTAATAGAATATTATCGAGCAAATCGTCGATGCCAATGTTCTTCTTAGCGCTGATTTTGGATGACAACACTTGGCCGCCCCATTCTTCCAAGACAATGCCATGGTCGGCCAATTCTTGTTTCACTCGTTGGATGTTGGCTTCCGGTTTGTCGATCTTGTTGATAGCCACCACGGTGGGGATTTTTTTGGCTAACAGATATTCGATTACTTCCTTGGTTTGCGGACGCACTCCGTCATCTGCGGCGACGACGAGGACGGCAATGTCAGCCAAGCTTACGCCACGTTCGCGCATAGCACTGAAAGCTTCATGTCCCGGGGTGTCCACGAAAGTGATGATTTGACCTTTCTTTTTAACTTGATAAGCCGTGATATGCTGAGTGATGCCACCTGATTCGCCAGCTGCGACACTGGTTTTTCTGATGGTGTCGAGTAAGGTGGTCTTGCCATGATCAACATGCCCCAAGATAGTGACAATGGGCGGACGACCTTTCAGATTTTCCCCCGCAGCCTTTTCTTTTCGCAGTAAGTCATTCAATTTTTCCAAAGTCATCGTGTCGCTGGCCTCCACCACTTCTTCGGAAACTTCAAAACCTAAATCTTGTGCAATAATAGAAGCTGTTTCAAAATCTATCTTTTCGTTGATAGTGGCCAGAATGCCATTTTTCATGAGTTCAGTGATAATGACGCTGATAGACAAATTCAAAACTTCACCGAATTTTTTAACGGTGATAATTGGAGGCAAAGCTATTTTTTTCGGAGTTGTATCGGACATAAAGTGATTATTTTTTTTCAATTAATTTTTTAGGACTGCTGGATATGGCGATTTGAATGGCTTCTTTTTCTTCTTCTGTGAGGGGGTGTTTTTCGGAAACTCCGGCCAGAATAGTTTTGGTGTAGACACGGGAACCTTCGCGGGTGAACAGGGAAGAGATAGTCAGACCATCATTTTTGCCATTGAGCAGGGCCACCGAAAAACTTTGATCGCCGCCGACATCCTTAAAAGGATTGAAACGGACGACGCCGAGCTTATGGAAACCGCGGAAGGACAAAGCATTGATCTGGTTGGAAATAGCATAGAGTTCCTGGATGTCTTTGTCGAGCAGTTTCAATGATTTGGCCTGAGAAAGCAACAGTTCTTCCAGATTGTTTATCTTATTACCGCCGAAAAATTCAAAACTTCTCTTTTTTAGGCGGTTAATCTGAATTTGGAGCAGAATGTTCCAAATCAAAAAAACCAAGAAAACAAGCAGAAAACTGAGGAGAAAGTAGGGAGAATAGTTTTGTATGATGTTGGCCAGTTCGGACATAAGTTTTTCTTGTTACTTATTCTAGGCTAGCATTAAAGCGGGGGAATGTAAAGTTTCTTGTAGGAAATTTTAAAATCTAAAATCAAAAACTATTTGTCATTGCGAGGGAGTGTAGCGGACGAAGCAATCTCGCAATTTGTATCACCAAGCTAAACATTAAGACTGGTGAATTAAAGCATGAGATTGCCGCGGTCGTCTCGAGTACGAAACTCCCTCGCAATGACAGGTAATGGAAAATAAAAACGGCCCAGACGAGAGATCTGGACCGGCGATGCAAAAGCTTGTAAAGTAGATGATGTTTTATTCGTGGTCTACGTTCACCCTTAAGCTGCTTGTGGTAGCTTTTTTATAGAAACTAACAGCCAACTCATCCATGTTTCCTCTTAATAAATCGAGGGAATCATAGACGGCTGCCGCTGCCCAAGCGGAAATGATTGTTGTTACAATCAAAACTTTTTCGCTTAGCAGGACATGCGGAGAAACAATGATTGCGATAACAATTGTCATCCAGGCATTCGTAAAAGCATTAAGCATGAGGAAAGTCAGGACTGTTGCTGAATCCAGAAATAACTTTTTGACGGAGGCAAATGTTATCACAAACCAAGCCACTGTCAGTCCAGATGCGATACTTTCGAGCATTTTATTGGCAAGGGCCGCATCAGCTCCAGCTTGATAAACGTACCAAGAGCTTAGCATAATAGATACGAATAATACCCAGCCCTGCTTGTTGGTGTTCCCGATGAGATCGGAAATCATGCCCGTAAAATCGTTTTTTAACTTGGAAATTTGCTCATCATTTAATTTATTTCCAGTTTCAGGATCATTTCCTCCATCTACTTTTTCGAGTGCTGACTCCAATGCCGTTAAATTCCTCCTGGCAATAGTGTTTTTTAAAAGCCAGCCGAGCGGAGAAGGTGCCAAGATAATCTTCAAGATATTAAAGTCCATTGTTCTCTCCCTTTGCGATTTTATCGCTATTTTATTGGTAATGGTACTAAATTTCTACTACGGTAGTTACAATACACATTAGTATACTGTTAATTTTTTGTCAAAATATACAAAAAGAGCCACCTCTCGACAGCTCTTTTCAAAAACTAAACTAAAAACATTTTCTACATCATTCCGCCCATGCCGGCCATGGGGTTACTTGGCATTGAATCATCTTTTTTTGGCAGGTCGGTGACGACGGCTTCGGTGGTGAGGAGCATAGCGGCCACGGAGACGGCGTTTTCGAGAGCGGTCCTCGTGACTTTCAGGGGATCAATGATGCCGGATTTGATCATGTTGGGAAGATACGCATCCTCGCTGGCGTCGTAGCCGAAATTGATGTCTTTTTCGCTCAGGACTTTTTCCAAAACGACGTCGGCACTACGCTTCCCGGCGTTCAAAACAATTTGTTTTAGGGGTTCATTTAAGGCTTGGATGAGAATTTCATAACCGGCTTGGTATTCATAATCTTTGTTCTTGGCTTTGCCGGTTTGCAATTCATGGCCGGCTTTCACCAAGGCTACACCACCCCCAGCCACAATGCCTTCCTCCACCGCAGCACGGGTGGCAGCCAAGGCGTCTTCCATTTTGTGTTTCACGTAGGTCAATTCAGTTTCCGTAGCGGCCCCCACTTTGATGACGGCTACACCGCCCGAGAGTTTCGCGGCGCGTTTTTGTAATTTTTCTTTGTCATAGGAGCTATCGGCCGCAGCGGTTTGGGATTTAATAGTCGCCACACGGGCCTCTATATTTTTTTTCTTGCCTTTCCCTCCCACAATGGTCGTGTTATTTTTGGTGGCAATGATTTTTTGCGCAAGTCCCAGCATAGCGAGGTCGGCAGTTTTTAGTTCCAGCCCTTTTTCTTGACTGATCACAGTGGCGCCGGTGAGCACAGCAATGTCTTCCAAAATAGCTTTCTTATTATCGCCATATTCCGGGGCCTTGATGGCCAAAACATTCAAAGTACCGCGCAGCTTATTCAAAACTAAGGTGGTCAGGGCTTCGCCGTCCACGTCTTCCGCGATGATGACCAATTCTTTTTTGCCGAGACCCGCAATCTTTTCGAGGAGGGGCAGAATTTCTTGGATAGAAGAAATTTTTTGATCAGTAACTAAAATGGGACAATCTTTCAGTTCAGCGGTCTGTGCTTCCAGATTAGTGATCATGTAAGGAGAGATGTACCCTTTGTCGAAAAGCATGCCTTCGACAATTTCTTTTTCAAGACCAAAGGTCTGCGATTCTTCCACGGTCACCACGCCGTCTTGTCCGACTTCCTCCATCACGCGGGCAATCATTTCGCCCATCTCTTTGGATTCGGCCGAGATGGTGGCCACTTGGGCCATTTCAGCTGGTGAACTGATGCGCTTGGAATTTTTCTTGAGAATTTTCAAGATATCATCCTTGGCGGCTTCCATGCCGCGGCGAATGCCGATGGGGCTGATACCGGTTTCTACGAATTTTAAACCTTCATTCACGAGCGCTTGCATGATGACGGTGGAAGTGGTGGTGCCATCGCCGGCCACATCGTTGGTCTTGTTAGCCACTTCTTTGATGAGTTCGGCCCCGATGTTTTCGAATTTGTCTTCCAACTCGATTTCTTTGGCGATGGATACGCCGTCATTAGTGATGACCGGGGAACCGAAGCCTTTGTCCAAAATGACATTCCTCCCTTTTGGGCCAAGGGTGGTTTTCACCGTGTCGGCTACTTTATCAATGCCAATTTTGATTCTTTTTCGGGCGTCGAGGCCGGTTGCAATTTGTTTTGCCATATGAATAAATAGTTAAGTTGTTAGATTAAGAAATTGTTTTTTTATTCTACCACTGCCAAAATATCTTCGTTCTTGACGAGGATGTATTTTTTGCCGTTGACTTTAATATCTGTCCCGCTGTATTGGCGAAAGATGACGAGCTGGCCATATTTCACTTTGATTTCTTTGGATTCACCGATGGCCATGACGCGCCCTTCCTTAGGTGTTTCTTTTTCATTAGATTCCGGCAAATAGAGGCCGGTCGCGGTCTTGGTTTTGACTTCTTGGGTTTCGACGAGGACGTTTTCCCCAAGCGGTTTTACATTGGTTTTTTCCATAATGATATTTTTAATGATTAGCACTCACAGTCGGAGACTGCTAATTGATATTTTATAGGAAAGATTTTTCTTGTCAAGAATGATGAAAGCCGCCCTATTGCCGTAGAGACGCAGCAATGCTGCGTCTCTACAATTTTAATATGATTTTGGCGGAAGAGGAGGGATTTGAACCCCCGGTACCGTTTCCGGTACACCGCATTTCGAGTGCGGCCCATTCGACCACTCTGGCACTCTTCCTTATGTACTCTAATAATCTACAAGAATATCGCAAACTTATCAAATCGGGTTGGGCATCTCGGAAAAAATAGTTGTTCATTTTGAAAAATTATTGTAAAATACAAGTAGTGTAAAGATAAATGGTCAAGGAATAAAATTAAAGATTTAATCCCCGGACTAACTTTTAAAAAATGCCAGTTGAAAAAAAAATAAAATTAGAGCACATTACGTCACCATCGGCCTACGGCACTAAGTTTTTAGATCCGCAACAGGTCATTTCCCAGCTGGAAATTTTTCCGGGGATGAAGGTGGCGCACTTCGGTTCCGGCACCGGGTATTTTACTTTTCCGATTGCGGCGAAAGTTGGGGACACCGGCACGGTCTGGGCCTTGGATGTGTTGGAGCATAAAATTGATATGATCCGCAGTAGTGCTAAAACGCTTAGCTTGAGGAATGTGATCACCAAGAGAGTCGACCTGGAGAAAGCGAACGGTTCCGGCTTGGAAGAAAATAGTGTGGATTGGGTGGTTATGGTTAATATGCTCTATCAAAATGATAAACGGAGCCGGATTATCGGAGAAGCTAAACGAATTTTGAAAGAAGCCGGGCGGATTCTTTTGATCGATTGGAAAGCTTCGAACGGTTCTCTCGGTCCGGCCATGAGTAGCCGCATAACCAGGGAAGAGTTGCTCAAAAGTATCAGAAAAAATGACTTAGGCATTGCGCAGGAATTGGATATTAGTGAATTACATTTCGGACTGATCTTGATCAAAGGAAAATAATAATTTTGCAACTAGCATGAAACATAAAACAAAAATAATAGCAGCTTGCTTTTTTATCGCCGGACTGGTAACCGTGGCCGGTTGTGGTTGTCGACAAACTAATCCGCATCAATACAATTTAAACTTGGAAATTTGGGGATCGCTAGATGAGAGTGATGCGCTCAATGAAATTTTTGATAATTATAAAAAGCTTAATCCGAATATTGCTAATATCAAATATAAGAAAATTGCGACGAACACTTACGAAAAAGAATTGATAGACGCCTTGGCGAGTGGCCAAGGACCGGATATTTTTCTTATGAATAATACTTGGCTGCCATCCTTTAAGGACAAAATAGTGGAAGCGCCGGTGGCGCAGGGCGTGCTCAATGAGCAGAAATTCCGCAGCAATTTTGTGGATGTGGCGGCCTCTGACTTCATCGACAGCGGAAAAATTTATGCTGTGCCCTTATCAGTCAACAGCCTCGGGCTCTATTATAATAAGGATCTTTTGAATGCAGCGGGAATCACTTCTCCGCCGACCGATTGGAATCAATTCATAGATGATGTCAGGAAACTGACCCGGATTAATAATACTGGAGATATTGTGACGAGTGGGGCGGCTATTGGAACGGCTTACAATATCAATCGTTCGACCGATGTCTTAAGTCTCATTATGCTGCAAAACGGAACGAGTATGATAGATGATCAAGGGCGAGTGAAATTCAACAGCGCGACGACCTTGGACAACAAAACTGTTTTCCCCGGTGAGGATGCCCTTAATTTTTATACTCAATTTGCCACTGCCAGTTCGCCGAATTATACTTGGAACCCTGCCGAGCACTATTCAGTCGATGCTTTTGCCGAAGGCAAGACTGCCATGATGTTCAATTATTCTTGGCACACAGCCACGGTGGCCAGTAAAGCGCCGAAATTGAATTTTGCCGTGGCCAGCGTGCCGCAATTTTCCAACACTCCCAAGGTGAACTTTGCCAATTATTGGGCATTTGGAGTGGCGAAAAATAAAATGCCGAGTAGCGGACAATATGGCGGTTCTAGTGCTAGTGCGCCGACTATAAGCAATGTCACGCGCGTGGCCGAGGCTTGGCGTTTTCTGACTTATCTGACCACTAAGCCGGATGGAACTTTTGTTGCGACAACGTCCGGCACGGGGCTGGGGAAAACTTTCAGCGCCGATTTTGATCCGGCCAAGAACTATTTAGGGCATACCGGCGAACCGGCGGCGCGCCGAGACATTATCGAAACACAAAAAAGCGATCCGCAAATCGGTGTGTTCGCAGCTGATAACTTGATTGACAAGAGTTGGAAAGAATCGAACCCGGGCGCGATCGAATCAATTTTTGCGGAGATGATCGATCAAGTGAACAAAGGGCAAGCCTCTGTGGCAGACGCGCTAAAGACGGCGGCGAATAGAGTGGAAGAGCTTAAATGATAAAATAAATATTTTTAAAATAGTTTAACCAAAATGAAAAAAACAAAACAAGCATTATTTTTATTTTCGATAATTTTTTTAGGCGCGCTCATCGGCGGACCGCTTCCGGGATGTGCTGCGGCATCCGGAGCAGTGGATTTTCCCAATCCACTGGGGTCGGTGACAACGGTTTCGGCTCTTTTGAGTTCTATTATGACTAACTTAATGGGAGTAATGGCCATTATTTCTCTCATTTTCATTATCCTGGGCGGCATTATGTATATGCTCAGCGCCGGCAATGAAACAATGGTGACGCGAGCCAAGAAAACTTGGACCGGAGCGGTCATCGGACTAGCCATCGCTATGGCAGCCCCGACATTTCTCAAAGAGATCCAGCACATCTTGGGCGGCAATGGGACTCCGGGCACCAATGCTGACAATTGGGTGAGCGACGCCCTAACCATTCAAGACATTGCTGTCAACATTTTGAATTTGCTGTTGTCAATTGTGGGAATTATTGCTATGATTGCAATGGTTGTCGGTGGTCTCATGTATCTCACGTCAGCCGGTGATCCAAAAAGAACTGACAAGGGAAAAGATATTTTCAAATATGCCATTATCGGGATTGTAGTAGCGCTCTCCGCGTTGGTAGTCATCCGCGAGGTCAACGTTCTCCTGGGAGGATAAAAATAAAAACAAGATAATCAAAAAGATAAAAATACAAAAATAGATGGGAGGTGTGATATGAGAAATAAAATTAAATCAATCGGTTATGGCTTGGTTTCCACGGCCATATTGGCGGTCCCGGCTTTGGCTGGCGCTCAATTTGTTGCTCCAAACTCAACGAACTTGCCTACTAATAGCGTATTCACGATTATTACCAACATCATGAATTGGATGTTAGCGCTGGTGGGCATCATCGGTGTAATCGGGTTTGCTTTGGCGGGACTGCTTTATCTGACAGCGGCCGGAGACGAAACTAGAATCACGAAAGCCAAGGGAGCGATGATCGCTTCCATTATTGGTGTGATTGTGGCTTTGGCCGGTTTGGTAGCGCTAAACTTTGCGAAGGGTTTGCTTGGCGGCGCTAATACTAATTTCTAGTTTTGAAAAGAATTTTCTTTTGAAATTTCAAAAACAAAAAGCGGTCGGGGAAATCCCGCCGCTTTTTGTTTTTTATTGAAAAAGTAGTATAATATAATTATAAAAATAAAAATATAAGAAATATGAAAAAAATATTCGCTTGGCTTCTGGTGATTTTTTTGGGAGTGCTAAATGTAAACATAGCCTTGGCTGCCTCTAGTGCTTCGGGTGATGGCTGGAACCTGGATGACTTGTCTGAATTTAACCTTCCGGACTCTTCGATCCTTGAAATTGTTACAAATTTATTGAATTGGATCTTAAGTATTCTAGGCATTGCCGGCGTGATCGGATTTGCGCTAGCCGGCACGATGTATCTTCTTTCGGCCGGAAACAGCACCATGACAGACAATGCTAAAAAAGCGATGCTAGCCTCTATTTTGGGTGTCATCATCGGACTTTCTGGATTAGTTATCATTCAAGCCGTCAATATGGCTCTTGGTGGGAGTAACCCTAGGTTCTGACAGACGTTTGACAGAGAGTTCATTTTTTGCTAGACTTAGAGGGTAATGATATCTGAAATGGAGTTCGCGTGAGCGAACTTTCTTTGTTAAATAGTAGTAATTTATAAGTAATTGTTTAATAACAAAAAGTTATGGCCAGAAAAAAAGTGAAAACAACTGAGGAAGAACAATCAGAAAGTACCGGAGATTTTGGGCGAGCAATCACTGCGCTTTGTGAAGAGAAAGGCATCTCCAAAGATCGCGTGATTGAAACGATTGAGGCGGCTCTCTCGGCGGCTTACAAAAAAGATTACGGGAAACGCGGTCAGAATATCCGAGCTGATTTTGACGCCGTGAGTGGCGCGACTAAATTTTTTCTGGTGAAAGAAGTGGTGGACGAAACGACCAGAGAATTTGTGGTGGAGGAGGAAATTTCGGAAGCGGAAGAAGGCGCGGATAAAACAGAGAAAGAAAAAACTAAAGAAGCGGCGGTCGAAGTTGCCGAAACGGCGGGCGATCCTTCCTTCGCTAAAGCTCCGACGGGCGAGGATGAGGAAGAAAAATTAGCGCGTTTCAATCCGGAACGTGATTTGACCGTGGAAGAAGCTGTGGCCATCAAAAAAGGAGCAAAGCTGGGCGACGTGGTGGAAATTGAACTTCCGCAAAAAAGTGATTATGGCCGAGTAGCGGCGCAAACAGCCAAGCAAGTGATTATCCAAAGGATTCGCGAAGCAGAAAGAGACGCGATGTATGATGAATATAAAAACAAAGAAGGCGAACTTTTGAGCGGCGTGATCCAACGAGTGGAAGGGCGCAATGTTTTTGTGGATATCGGAAAATCAGTGGGCGTGCTTTTTCCCAGTGAGCAGATTGAAAGGGAAAATTATCGCATAGGTCAACGTGTGAAGGTGTATGTTTCCAAAGTAGACGCGGGCACTCGTGGCCCCGGGATAACTTTGAGTCGGACTGATCCGGAAATGGTGCGCAAAATGTTTGAGCTGGAAGTGCCGGAAATTTTTGCCGGGACAGTGGAGATAAAATCCATCGCGCGTGAAGCCGGTGAACGTTCTAAGATTGCTGTTTCTTCGACTGAAGAAGGCATAGACCCGATTGGTTCTTGCGTCGGACAAAAAGGCACGCGGGTGCAAGCGGTGATTGATGAACTGGGCGGCGAAAAAATAGATATTATTTTGTGGAACAACGATATTGCTAAATTTATTTCCGCAGCGCTTTCGCCGGCCAAAGTTTTGAAAGTGAATCTGAATGAAGACCAGAAAGAAGCCATGGCGGTGGTGCCGGAGGATCAACTATCTTTGGCCATTGGGAAGCGCGGCCAGAACGTGCGCTTAGCAGCCAAACTCACCGGCTGGAAGATTGATATTTCCGGCGCGAAAATCGAGGAAAAAGAAGAAATAGCGCCAGAGGAGAAAAAGACTGACGAGGAAAGTGAAAAAAATCAAAAAGAGGTGGCGGAGAACGAGCCCGCCGACGCTGAAGCTGTGGCGGGCAAGGAATAAAATCAAAAAACTAACTATATTTTTATGGGGAAAATTATCGTTATCGGGCATAAAAACCCGGATACGGATTCGATTATTTCAAGCATTGTTGGAGCGGAATATTGTAAAAATATTTTGAAGCAGGACGCGGTCGCGATGCGGGCCGGCGACATCAATAATGAGACAAAATTTATCCTGGATAAATTCAAGGTCAAAGTGCCGGCCATGTTCAAAAAAATGCCAGCGGGCAGCGCGGCAGTGTTGGTGGATCATAATGAAAGCAGTCAGCTGGCCGACGGGCTGGATTTTTCTCAGGTGGAGCGCATTATCGATCATCATAAAGTGCAGATTGCGACAGAAAAACCGATCATGATAAGAACAGAAGTGCTTGGGAGTACTTCATCGTTAGTGGCTAAATTATATCGCGAAGCTGGTAAAAAAGTTCCTACTCCGATGGCCAAGCTGCTTATTGCCGGAATATTATCAGATACATGGAATTTAACTGGGCCTACAACAGTAGAAGAGGATAAGAAAATATTACGTGAGCTGAATAAGACGGCTAAGTTGAAAATCAATGAATTTGCCAAAGATATGTTTGCAGCCAAGTCCAGCCTTAAAGGTATTGCAATTAAAACTATAGTGGATGGAGATTGCAAAAATTTTGAAGTTGGAAAAAATAAATTAGGCATAGCTGTTTGGGAAACTACCGACCCCGATAGCGTGACTCCACAAAAAGCTAAAATCATACAATTTCTCAAAAAGAAGAAAACTGAGGAAAAGTTTGATTATCTATTTTTCTTCGTAGTGGATGTTATAAAGCAAAATAGCGTGCTATATATATTTGACGACAAAGAAAAAGCCGTAGCGGAAAAGGCTTTCAAGGTCAAAGTAACTGGCGATGAAGTGTTACTATCGGGCGTTGCTTCTCGCAAAAAACAAATCATCCCGCCGCTCACGGAAAATTTAGCCAAATAATAAGAAGTAACTAAACATCAAATATGGAGATTAAGAAATTACCTGCGTCGCAAGTTGAATTTGAAATGACCATCGCTCGCGCGGATTGGGAAAAACATTTAGACACTGCGGCCGCCGAAGCTTCACAAGAAATTAAGATTGCCGGTTTTCGTCCGGGTAAAGCCCCACGGAACTTGGTGGAACAAAAAGTGGGCAAAGGTCCGATCTTGAATGTGGCGGCCGAAAAAGCTGTGAAAGCCAGTTACGTGGCTTTTATCATGCAGGAAAAATTGGAAGTGATCGGCAACCCGAAGATTGAAGTTTTGGAAGTGGAAGAAGGGAAAGATTTGAAATACAAAGCCACGGTGGCCGTGATGCCGGAGATTACCATCAAGGAAAGTTATGTGAAAGAAATCAAGAAAATAAACGCAGCCGCTAAAGATAAATCACCCAAGGTATCTGACGCAGAATTGCAACTGGAGTTGGAAAAATTGGCCAATAGTCGGGTGCAACTCATCACTGTGATGCGAGAAGCGCGCAAAAACGACAGCGTGGAAGTGGACTTCGAAGTGTTGGTGGCTGGCGCGCCGATTGAAAATGGCACCAGTAAGAAACACAACTTGGTCATTGGACGAGGTGTGTTCATTCCCGGCTTTGAGGAACAGGTGATCGGGATGCGAGAAGGTGACACCAAAGAATTTGAATTGGCTTTTCCGGAAAACTATCATAAAAAAGATTTGGCCGGGAAGATGGCCACTTTCAAAGTGAAAATGAATTTGGTCCAAGAACGCAAAACGCCAGAATTGACGGATGAGTTCGCGGCGGGTCTCGGCAAGTTCAAAAATTTGGAAGAACTGCGACAGAATATGCGTGAAGGCATGGAACATGAGAACGAGCATAAAATCAAGGATGAAAAACGCGCGAGCTATCTGGATGAAATTATCAAGCATGCCAAAAGCGATTTGCCGGAAATTCTCCTTCATGAAGAAGTGCATAAAATGGAACATGAACTGGAACAACAATTGTCGAGCATGGGCATGAACCTGGATCAATATTTGACGCAACTCAAAAAAACCCGCCAAGACTTGGAAAAAGATTGGATGCCGCAGGCCGAGAAGCGCGTGATGAGTGCTTTAGTGCTCACGGAAATTGCCAAGATGCAAGAGATTGTGGCCGAAAGTGAGGAAGTGGAAGCGGAAATGAATAAGACTTTGCAATATTACAAAGGCGTGAAAGATATGGAAAAGAATATTGATATGGAAAGATTGTATACCTATAGCAAAGGCACATTAGAGAACGAAAAAGTGTTTGAATACTTAGAGAAACTTTAATCAGAACCACTGATTCTCACTGAGGGCACGTGATTTCACTGAATTTAAAATTCATGTGTAATCAGGATAATCATGTGTTAATCTGTGGTTCAGACATTTATGCATAATCAATACCTGATTCCCACCGTCATTGAAAAAACTTCCTATGGCGAGCGGGCGTATGATATTTATTCGCGCCTTTTGAAAGATCGGATAATTTTTTTGGGCGGCCCGATTGATGATATGGTGGCCAATTCCATCATTGCTCAGCTGCTGTTTTTGGCCTCGCAAAATGCTAAAGAAGACATCAAGATCTACATCAATTCTTCCGGGGGACAAGTCACTTCGGCTCTGGCCATCTATGACACCATGCAACACGTGAAACCGAACGTGTCGACCATTTGTATCGGGACAGCAGCCAGCGCCGCCGCACTGCTCCTCGCGGCCGGCGAAAAAGGCAAACGCATGATTTTGCCGAACGGCGAAGTGATGATCCATCAAGTGATGGGCGGCACACAAGGCCAAGCCACTGACATCGACATCCACGCCCGCCACATCCTCAACATCAAAAAACGCTTGAATGAAATCCTGGCCAAACATACCGGCAACGCCTTAGCGAAAGTCGAAAAAGACGCCGAGCGTGACTATTTCATGAGCGCCGAAGAAGCCAAAAAATATGGCGTGGTGGATAAGATTATAAAATAGGAGGATGTTTACTTTCGAATATAAAAAACTTCGGATTTTTTTTGGATTTTTTTTGTTCTCGAAAAGACTTATTTAGATTCTATGATGATTGACTTGACTAGTATAAGTGATTTTGCTAGTCTTTTTATACTTACGAAATGAGTTCTTAAAACATGAAGCGAAATCGATATGTTAAACTAACCAATACTTAAGGAGGACACAATGTCAGAGATTATGCTGTGGATTTTATTGGTAACGGTAATAATTTATTTTGCAAATATAATTTTTCGTGAAAAGTGCCATAGATGCGGAGGGATGCTTTATAATAAAAGAGTCATCTACTCTGATGAAGGATGTCAATTCGCTGAATACATATCAACCTGCAGACGATGCGAAGGAGTCAACCATGCCGACCATTGAACATAAGGGAAAATCATATGAGATTGACCATGATGGTTTTTTGTTGAACCCTCCTGATTGGGATGAGAATTGGGTTGAATATATAAAAAATCTTGAGGGTCTTCCTAAGCTAAGCGAAAATCATCTCAAGATAATGGATGCTTTGCGGGTGCATTTTAAAAGCAAAGGATATACGCCCAAAGTTTCGAATCTTTCGAAATGCGTAGGCTTTTCCTTGACGAGGATCTACGAATTATTTCCTTCTGGTCCTGGCAAAGGCGCTTGTCGGATGGCTGGAGTGCCAAAGCCGAGCGGCTGAGTTTGATCCGTTTCTCTCGGCGAGAGAAACGCTCTGTAATCGCGATTTGGAACTTTCCATATCGCGATTTTATATTTTCCCCTAGGCGTAGTCTCCTTTTTGAATCCGCGCTAGCGGAAGAAAAAAGGGACTCTGTCTTTTTTGCGCTAGGCTCTTGGGGACGGCGGAGTCCTCTTTTTTCACTCGCTTAGGCTCGTTCAAAAAGAGAGACTCCGCCGAGGGATGTTTATAAAAAATAATCCTCTCCTAAAGCTCGGCTTTAGGAATACTTTAGGAATGATCAAAATAAAAACTCCAGAATTAATTCTGGAGTTTTTTGTTATTTTCGGAAAGAAAGTATTTTTTATTTCAACACATCCAGCAAGCTCTCTCCAGTGATTTCTTCTGGTTTGTCGAGGCCCATGATTTCCAGGATGGTGGGGGCGATGTCGCTGAGGAGGCCGGAGACTTCCACCGGGGCGCCTTCTTCGCGGGGAACGGGGCGTTGGTTTTGGGCGGTGATGTACCAGAATGGCACGGGATTGGCGCTGTGCTCGGTGTCATTGGCGCCGGTGTGGAAGTCGATCATTTCCTCAGCGTTGCCATGGTCGGCGGTGATGAGGAGCTGTCCGCCCTTGTCGATGACGGCTTGGACGACTTGTTGCAAGCAATGGTCGATGGTTTCGGCCGCTATGATAGTGGCGGCTTCGATACCGGTGTGGCCGACCATATCGGCGTTGGCGAAATTGATCAAGATGAAATCATATTTTTCCTCAGCGACGAAGCCGAGTACTTTTTCGGTTATTTCGGCCGCACTCATCTGTGGGAGGGAGTCGTAGCTGGCCACATCTTTGGACGGAATGATGACCCGATCTTCACCGGGGAAAGATTCTTCGTTGCCGCCGTTGAAAAAATAGGTGACGTGGGCGAACTTTTCCGTTTCGGCGATGCGCAATTGTTTCAAGTTGTTTTCGCTCAACACTTTGCCGAGACACATGTTGATTTTGATGGGCGGGAAAGCTACTCTAGCCGGCAACGTTTCTTCGTATTGCGTCATGGTGGCGAAAAATAGATCATTGAATTTCAAGGCCGAAAAGCCGGAAAAATCAGGCACGCAGAGAGCTTCACTGAGTTGGCGCGCCCGATCTTCACGGTAATTGAAAAAGATGACTGAATCGCCGTCGGAAATTTTTCCAATCGGTACGCCGTTTTTGCAAATGACGGCTGGCTCGACAAATTCATCGAAAACTTCTTTTTTGTAAGAGGCGCGCAGATATTCCTCGGCATTTTCAGCAGTGGGACCCTGGCCTTCCACCATCACGCCGTAGGCCTTTTGGACGCGATCCCAGTTGTTGTTGCGGTCCATGCCGAAATATCTGCCCCCGATGGAAGCGATGCGCCCAACGCCATATTTCTCAAGTCGGCTGGAAAGATCTCTTAAGGATTCCAAGCCGGAAGTAGGCGCGCTGTCCCTGCCGTCCGTAAAGACATGGATGAAAACATTTTTCATTTTCTGATCTTTCATCATTTCCAAGAGAGCATATAGATGTTCAATGTTGGAATGCACGGAACCTTTGCCAACCAAACCCATCAAATGCACTGCTTGATCATTTTTTTTGGCGTGCTCGATGGCTTCCATGAAAACCGGGTTCTGGTAGAATTCTCCATTTTGGATGGCCATGGTGATGCGCGGCATGTTTTGGTAAATGATTTTTCCGCTGCCAAGTGTCATGTGGCCCACCTCGGAATTGCCAGCTTCTCCCCAGGGGAGACCGACGGAAATGCCTGAGGCCTGCAGGGCGATGTGGGGATAGTAGGCGTCTAATTCTTTGAAGGTGGGGAGGTTGGCCGCGGTGAGGGCGTTCCCTTTATTTTTTTCGCCGATACCCCAGCCATCCAAGATTACGAGGACTACCGGGCGCGGACGATTATTGAAATTTTGCGTTTCAGGCATTTTTTTGTTGCAATTAGAAGTTACAGCCTAATCATAGCACTACGCCGAACCTTTGACAAAAACTGCCCTCGCGAGTAGTATTAAGTGTGAAGGAGATATAATTAATTTGTTTAAAATAGTCTAGTTTCTCTTGATAAAGTAGGTAACATAAAAGAAATATTCGATAAAATTTGCGAAAAACCACATGATTTATCAATTGAATAGAAAAAAATGCTATGGAAATGAGTCTCACCGTTGTGATTGTTGGTGTTTTGAGTTTGGCTATCGGGTCAATTGCCGGGTATCTTACTCGCCAAACTATTGCTAAAAATCAGCTACATACGGCTGAAAGCAAAGTGACCAGTCTTCTGGACGACGCGGATAAGAAAACCAAAGAACTGCTTATCGACGCGAAAAATAAGGCGGTCACGATTTTGGAGGAAGCAAAGAAGAAAGAGCAAGAAAGAGAAAATCAAATTATGCGCATGGAAGAGCGCATGGAAAAGCGGGAAAATGTGCTGGATGAAAAAACGGCTGAGATTGAGCGCGGGCGAGTGGCGCTCGAAAGCAAAGCGGAAGAAATTAGGCGTATCAGGAAAGAAGTGGAAGAAGTCAGGAAACAAGAGTTGAAACGCTTGGAAAAAATTGCGGGCCTCGACAAAGAGCAAGCCAAAAAAATCCTGTTGCAATTAACGGAAGAAGAAAACAGAGACTATGTGGCCAAAAAAATGAAAGCCCTGGAAGCTTCCGGCCATGAAGAATTGGAAAGAAAAGCCAGAGACATTATGACTGGCGCCATCCAAAAATATGCCGGTTCTCATTCGGCCGATGTCACCACCAGCACAGTCAGCATCCCATCAGACGAAGTGAAGGGACGGATTATCGGGCGAGAAGGCCGCAATATCAAGGCCCTGGAACGTCTGACCGGCATTGAAATTATTGTGGATGACACGCCGGAAGCGATTGTGATTTCCGGCTTTGATCCGGTGCGCCGGGAAATTGCCAAAATTGCGTTGGATAAACTGATTGGAGACGGACGCATCCATCCGACCAAGATTGAGGAAGCGGTGGAGTTCGCCAAAGTGGAAATCAACAAAAAAATCAAAGAAGCCGGCGAAACAGCTGTGTATGACGTGGGTGTGGCTGGACTGGATCCGAAACTGATTCACATTATCGGTCGCTTGCGTTATCGCACCAGTTTTGGGCAAAACGCCTTGTTGCATTCCATTGAAGTGGCACATCTGTCCGGCGCCTTGGCGGCGGAATTGGGCGCGGACGTCACGCTGGCCAAGAAAGCCGGCCTCTTACATGATATTGGGAAAGCAGTGGATCATGAAGTGCAAGGCACGCACGTGGAGATCGGCATCAAAATTCTGGAAAAATTCAATATTGGAAAAGACGTCATCACCGCCATGAAGTCTCATCATGAAGATTATCCGTTTGAAAATCCGGAATCGATGATCATCTCGGCAGCGGACGCCATTTCGGCCTCGCGCCCAGGTGCACGTAAAGATTCTTTGGAAAATTATCTGAAGCGTTTGGAAGAGCTGGAAGGTGTGGCCAATTCTTTCCCGGAAGTGGAAAAGACGTATGCTATCCAAGCCGGTCGAGAAATTCGCGTGTTTGTGAGGCCGGATAAGATTGATGACCTCGGCGCCATGAAACTGACCCGGGCCATTGCAGACAAGATTGAGAAAGAATTGAAATATCCTGGCGAGATAAAGGTAAATGTAATAAGAGAAGTGCGAGTGACGGAATATGCCAGATAGTTGTAATTAAAGTATAAATTAGAAAGGCAGGTGATAAATATGGCTAACAATGTGAATAAAGACGCTTTAGTGTCTAGAATTGCTGAGAAAACCGATTTGTCCAAAAAAGACATCGAACTCATGATTGACACAATGACTGATGAGATTACCAAAGCGCTGAAAAACGGCGATAAGGTGACTTTCACCGGCTTTGGAACTTTCCGGGCTTCTGCTCGGGCGGCGCGCATCGGTATCAACCCCCAGACCAAAGAAAGTATCACCATTCCAGCAATGACGGTGCCGAAATTTACAGCCGGCAAGGCTTTGAAAGAAGCCATCAAATAGTCTATTTATAGAAGAGATATATAAAAGACAGTGATAAAATCCCGTGTGAAAACGGGATTTTATTATGGGAAAATTTTTTGATGTCTTGACAATCTCTGCCCCCCCCCTGCTACACTCATCCGACAGTTCTTAAACAATAAAATTCAACCTGAAAAAGGAGGTGAGGCGTTTGCTTGCGGGAAACTAGATTGAAAATGTAGATAATCTATTGATTTGAACGTCAATTCAGAAAAGGAGTCTTACGATGAAAATGAAAGGGCTTATCTTTGTATTTCTGTTTCTTGGGTTATTTATTTTTACAACATCTGCCTTTGCCAGCGACCCATGTCAATCCATATTGAACGACTTATCAACCCCTCGCTCCATAGGCGGGACGACATATTCTAATGTGGTTTCTTGGGAGGTTGGCGCTAATCCAAATAATCACATCATTCTTTTCTATAACTACAATCAAGCAACATTTCCTCATCCTTTACGCACTCAGCTTTATGGTGAGCTAACCATGCTGGGACATAATTTTTACCGCTACACATCTTGGGGAACTGGCACTTGCTATGAAGACTCTGGAACCTCCGCCCAAGATCAAAATGGTCATGATTACGGCTGGGGTTGGGGCTATTTTTACAATAACTATCCACCGCTCGATACGCAGGACATTCATTCCACACAACCAATCTATAATATCAATGATTCGGGTGTTGATGTTGAAGCTAATCTGGGCATGCCCCCTCAA